>Ga0206989_1001_pt1 | contig 73482 bp, 61 predicted proteins | sample Alteio_BWMinCont_10_FD_153276 | JGI IMG/M metagenome (GOLD analysis project Ga0206989, IMG submission 153276) | Enriched cells from forest soil in Barre Woods Harvard Forest LTER site, Petersham, Massachusetts, United States -... | ecosystem: Environmental > Terrestrial > Soil > Temperate forest >...
TGGGATGAAGCAAAGCGCCAAAAAATCAATATTTATAATGTAAAGATTGGAAATACTCAAACGCAAATTTTTTGTTTTGAGCACAATGAAAAGAAATATTATTTTGATCGAAATCCAATTTACCCTAATGTTCAAAGGTTAAAAAAATATGAAGATGTCACTCGATATGATGATAAATTATTTTTTAAAAAATTTTTGTTAAAATATCACTTTCCTTGTCCAGCTGGAAAATCATTTATTTCACCTGAACGTGCTTTTAAATACGGAATTCAGCTCGGTTTTCCATTAGTAGTAAAACCTGTAAAATCGTCTTCCAGTATCCATGTTTCATTTAATATTAGATCTCAACAACAGTTGCTGGAAGCAATCATCATTGCTAAACAACTGAGCTATCAAATTATTGTTGAAAAACATATACCAGGTGATGTTCATCGAGTCCTTGTTATTGATGATGAACTCATTGCCTGCACAAAGCGCCAGTCAGGAAGAATCATTGGCAATGGAAAAAACACAGTTGAAGAATTGATTGATGAAAAAAATAATCATCCATGGCGCGGCAATCCAGATCAACGCGATTGCACTTTACATAAGATAGATAAAAACAATGAATTAATAAAATTATTAGCTAAACAGAAAGTGACGCTAAAAACAAAATTAAAAAAGGGGCAAGTCATTGTGCTCGCACATAAGATGAACGTAGGAAATGGCGGTGACCTTACCAATGTTACATCTATTATTCATCCTGAAAACACTTTATTGTTTAAGAAATTATTCAATAGTATGAAGATACCCATGCTCGGTTTAGATTTGATTTGTAAAGATATCTCTGTGCCTTGGAACAAACAGCCTTTTGGAATTATTGAAAATAATAGTTTACCAGGCATTGGTATACATCATTATCCTTCCTCAGGTGAACCCATTAATGTGGCTGGCATAATATGGAGTAGTGTGTTGAATAAAATAGATTCCAATTTTGTATACCCACAGGTTTAGGGCATTATATGAAGTTTGACAATGCTGAAGATTACATCATCCAATCTTTTCAAATATCTAATATTATCGGATTAAGTGAGGGAGTGATGAAAATGAATAAAAGCGAGGATAAGATCCATTGTCTGATATCCTTAATGCCACTCATTTTATTGAGATAACTTATTGAATAATATTAAGAAAATTAAATATTAGAGCAATAATATCCCATATTTGATAGAATTGAACGAATAAAATTTAATTTAAGTAGGTATGATAAATTTATGGCAGCAAGTGACAGACCTCCTGGTGATGAAATTAAAAGCTCAACTGCAGCAATCTCTGCTGCAGGAATCCCCATTGTTTCAGCACAAGACCAATCTCCAGCAGTCACGCTTACTGCACCTACCACACATTGGGTACAACAAGATCTAATTGAAACTCGAGAAATTCTTCAAGCATTTTGGAATGAGCGAATCATAAAATACAACAAACAAGCTATTGATGGATACAAAGATTACTTGCTGCGCGAGCACTTCAAAAACTCTCCAAATGGGCAAAAAATTCTCGATACTATTTTTAAAGATGCCGCTTTAGATTTTGAGAAATTTTGTTCTTCGATACAGCAATTTCCTTTAAGATTTATTCACGAAATGAATGCAGCAGAAAATCTAGTTTCTCATAAGGAAACCAAAGAAATAACACATAGAATTGAAAAAACTGATATTGATGAGCTTCTAGCATATATGCATGAAGAAAAAATTTCTGGCGCTGTTGCGATGAGAGGAGATACTGGAGATTTAATCATACCGGATATGCCAGAAAATAAATCTTCTTATGCTATGCACTCTGTTGGAAAAGTTTTTACAGGCATGTTAGTGCTGAGAATGATTCAAGAAGGTATTATTGCAGAATCAGCCCTCAAAGAACCTCTTGATGATGATTTTATAAAAACACTGCCTATCTCTATTCAAAATCATTTAAAGGAAAATAAAACATCATTACATCAATTGATGACGCACCAATCTGGTTTGGGAGATTATTTACGTCAATATTTTAAGGATATCGAAGAAGGCAAAGAACCCAAGATAAATAAACCCGAAGAATTTCTGCAGTTTGAAGATAAGAGGCGGTTTGCTGTTGGAGGATATAGCCTCGAATTAATGTATGGTAGACCAGATGTAGCTAAGATGGATCCCAAAAAAATATATGTAGGTTCAGAGGGAGAGCAGGGGTTATTTTGTTATGTTTTACAAGGTGGAGAGATTGAAAAAATTTCATTAGCATATTTAAATCCAGATATGGCAAAAAGTATTACTGAAACAGCTTGTGATTTTATAGATCTTAATGATAAACAAACTAAAGCGATTTTTAATATAACAGCAAATGCAGGCTATACAGCAGATGGCATTAAGTATAGTAATACTGGATTGGTATTGGTAGGGCTTGCGATACAAGCTGCATATGAAAAAAAATATGGTCCTTGTGCTTACGATGAAATATTACGCCGCTATATTATTGATGATGCAAACATATCTTGTTTTTTTTCAAAAATGCCGGAAGGAAGTAGATATAACCCGGAAGATCAAATTGCGCCACATATAGCTGGTGGTCCCGCTGGAGGTTATTGGACAAAAGCAGAAGACTTGGCAAAATTTGGTAAGTGGATTTATGAAAGATGTATGGCAGATGAAAAAGATACTTCAGATAGACCTAAATTAAAACGCTTAATTGAAAGTTACGGACAAGAATTTTATTATCCTCAGTATAATTGTGTCGCACATGGTGGAGCAATACCAACTTCAAGTGCATTTCTTAGAGTTTCATTAGAAACAGGTGCAGTTGTCGCTTGTTTATCTGATCAACCGCGTGTTGCAATGCATGTACAAGGAAAGATATGGGAAAATATGTTCTCGTCACCTATAACACCTGTTCTTACCCATGGACATACCAATGTTCGACCTTAAGACACGCGTTTGGTGCGGTGATACACACTTCCAAATGCTTACGCAAGGTGGAGCATGAACAAAAAGGATTAAATACATATGTCAAATTCACAATTAAAGCTGACGGAAAGTAAACAATTAAATGAATTCATAGAAAATTACTCAAAAGCAGCAACTGAAGAAGAAAAAGACGAGGTATGGGAAGGTGTTACAACACCATTTATTGAAGTCATTAATAATAACGACATCAATCAAATGGTCACTTTTATATATAGAGCTGACCCACCAGACGTTAAACCGGTTAACATTTATTTATATAGCGCTGTTGTTCCTCTTTTTTCTGAGCAGAGTAAATTATTAAAAGTTCCTGAAACAGACATTTATTATTTATCATTGGTATTACCATCTTCTTTGCGGACAACTTACAGCTTTCTTAATCTAACTGACACACAGATAAAAGATGAAAATATTCCAGCTGACCCTGTAATTCCAACGCTAACTGGGGATTTTAAAAAAAAGCACATATTATTATCGCAATTATACGCAAACAATAAAGTAGAGACAGACCCGCACAATAAAAAAAAGATTGTATACTATATTGATTTTGAGCTTGAGGATAAGCCATTTGGTGTAGAGTCAATACTCGAGTTGCCTTCAGCTCCTAAACAACTTTATATTCCGACAATTGAACAAATAAAAGATGAACGTAATACTTTAAAATCTGAAAAGAGATTCACCGAGCATTTGCTGAACTTTTCTGATACGAGCTTAAAAACACAAAAAGATTACTTAAACCAAGACAGAAAATATTGGATTTATTTGCCGAAAGACTATGATTCAAAACAACAGTACCCATTGATATTATTTTTGGATGGTAGTTATTTTATTGAATCCATACCTATTCCATCTATTTTAGAACGAATGATAAACCAAAATGAAATTCCTTCTTCTATAGCCGTTTTCTTGGATTGTTCAAGTGAACGACGACAACATGAATATTATTGTGATGCCCAGTTTACACAATTTATAATTACAGATTTCATTCCTATATTACGCGAAAAGCATAGTTTATCGATCACACATGATGCTTCATTAACAACCATTGTTGGGTTAAGCGCAAGCGGGCTAGCAGCATTTTACGTAGCTCTAAGATACCCAAACATTTTTGGAAATGTTATTACTTATTCGGCATCATTTCAGGATAGAAAGCAATCTGAGCTTAAAAAGTTGATTGGTGCATATATTAACAAGCAGATTAAAATACACTTTATTATGAAAGCTGGTAGTTTTGAGACGCAACCTATTGCGTTGCAATTTCCTGATAATTCGAAACAAAACCTTTCTGTGGATGAAGCAAATAAAAATGCTTATTCTTATTTAATACAGTATGGAGCAAATGCGACTTTTCATGAATTCGTTGGTGGACACAATTTCGTTTGTTGGCGTGGACTCATTTCAGAAGACTTAAAGCATATTTATGCTGAACGTTTAAATTGATTAAAACCAGAAAAATTTATCCGCAACATACTACACAACATTAAAAATCAGACGAATTTTTCTGATTTAATCTGTTTTATTTTAGACCAGGAACTTTGGTGGCGCTTCTCAAAATTCCCCAGGTAGAGAAACTTGCACATTATGTTGTTGTAGAGCTAAATACACAGTAAAGTCAAAGCTGTTCTTACTCGCAATCCAATGTTTATGTGATCTCAACTGGAAAAATGTAAACATTTCAAAAATGAATCGAGAAAACAGAAGATTGCTTTGGAAAATTAAAATCAGTGTTGCAATTGTAGTGATGACGGTGTTAAACACCCTAATTCAACAATATTTATGCAACATATGTCCAAACAAAAAAGGAAACTAATGAAAAGCAATTTCATTTCGGCATGTGAAAAATTCAACTCAGCAGACAAAATGGATTTATTCATCAGGCAAGAATTAAAAAATCATTGTCCAATAGTTGAAAAAATACCAAATGACAATGATCATCAACTTGTGACTTTTATTTACCATGGCATCGACCTGGAATCTGTAAATCTTTATTCTCCATTAATAGGCATTTTTCCTATTAAAATGATGAGACTGAGTTCTTCAAATTATTTTTATTACAGTTTAGTTGTCTCAGTAAATATAAGAGCCACTTGGACCAGCAGGCACGGCCATGCGAAAACCTACGGTTATGAAATCTAATCCCAACACAAATTTTGACCATCACTTGATTACGCAGTAATAAAATAAGTCCCATTAGGTATCACATGCTTAAATGGCAGTGGTGATATACGTGCAATGGTTTCATTCTCAACTAAAGTGCCCTGCTTTCTAATGGCCTCTATGATATTCCCAATTCGCGGTGTATTCCAATAAAGGACTGAATTTGACACCAGGCTTAAGCAACTTGCCTTATTCATAATTTCTTCATAGTCACCCGTTTGAAATTCACCTTGATTTGCAAAGAAGATCCATCTTGATAATTTGTGCCGGTATTCACCGCGATTAAGTTGCATCTGTACTCGTCGACGTAATTCAGAATCAGTTAAATAGCGAAGGATATATTGTGTTTTAATAATTCTTCCCAGAGCAGTGAAAGCTTTTGCTAAACGATCTGACGGCGAATGTTGACTTAAACGTTGTACAATCACGTGAGCAGGTGTCAATCTCTCTTTTAAAGAAGCCGCTACTCGCACCATTTGATCCCATTGTTCTTCAATCAAATTCAAATTTACTGTCTTACGAATAAGCACATTAAAATCACCCATATGATCTTTAGCATCCAACTTATAAAGTTGTTGATCTTTTAGATCACGTATTCGTGGCATGAAATAAAATCCAAGTAGATAACACAACGCAAAAATATGTTCCGTAAAACCAGCAGTATCGGTGGTGTGTTCAGTAACATTTAAGATAGTGTTATTTTCTAATAGTCCGTCTAGCACATAAAGCGCTTCACGAGGACTGCAAGAAATTACCTTCGTGCTAAATACGGAGTATTGATCTGATACATGTGTGTAAATTCCAACAGCTTTGTCATAGTAACCAAAATATCGCGGGTAATAAGCACTGATTAATGAACTTGCTGTAATACCGAAACGTTGGCCATCAGATGATGAAATTGATCCTTTTCCATAAATACTGCTTAAGGGTAATTGGTGGTGGCAGTCGACGATTTTTGCATTTGCTGCTTGAAGAGTTTCTTCTCGAATATAATAATTTATTACATGACGAAGCATGTCTATCGTTATACCATCAGTGCTATTAGCCATTGCTACAACGCCAAGATTAGTGGAAAGAGCGATAATCGCGGCAATTAATGTCTTGTAAAATAATTTTGGTTTTGTATGATGCCCCGGTAATGGAGTAAAACATTGAGTGAAACCGGTTTCTCGATCTACTTCCATTAGTAATTGTTCAATACGAATCTTTTGAAGATTTGCATCGATAGTGTGTTGTAATGTTTTTATTGAGCTAAGAATATCTAATGCATCATCTTTGGTAAGTTTTAACTGCCCATTCTCAATAATCGCAAACGGATCTAAACCAAACCGTTTCTGTGCTTGATGAGTTTCAGCATAAAATTGTTCTTTAACAAATTGTATAGCATTATTTGCTTTTGGTAATTTTAGATTACGATACGCCTGGTCTTTTTTACTCTTCCATTCAGACTCTCCGTAAACGAGGTTCCAGAATGAAACGTGTTTTTTGCTTTCAGGTAAATAAAGATCACCAGAACGCAATGCGTCTTTTATCGCAATAGCCACACCTATTTCAAATGGATTGCGATTAATAATATCATTCGTTTTCAGAACGCTTTGTAATTCATTTAGCACAAATTTGATATTGGTGTTTTGCGGAATTTTTTTCAAATCACCTTGATCTAAGCTTCTGATAATTTCAATTGCTTTTAGCAAAGATTGATTACCATGCTCATTCTGAAATGGTAATTGAATAAATCGGGAAAGATAACGTCTCAATGTTGAATATCGTGCGCATAGTGTGTCAGCAAACCCACGTTCCTCAAGTCGCTTGTAAATATAGCAATCCTCTACAGCACCTTTAAGATGATTTTCATTAACGTGACTATAGACTTGACTCATCGTTATAGGTTTATTCTCTGCATGACTCATGAGAAACTCTACAGTTTTAAGCATAATATCGTTAGCTTGTTTTAATCGTTGACGATATTCTTTAAATTTTTCATCAAAGCTATTTTTAGAACGGCGCATCATGTCTGATACAAACTGGTCATGTAGTGCGATCACATAATCCAGTAAAATCTTGCGTGTTTCAATGATAAAACAAATAAGCAATGTATAACGTTTTGCCTCGGCAAATCGCTTCATATCATCCGCATGATATTGATTGGCCAGTTGGTAGCAATAAATAACCAATTTATTGCTTAGCATGGACAAATCAATATTGGATAAGTTTATTTTGCAGATTTTTTCGTAATACTCAAGATAGCGGTTTAGCGCTGCTGTGCTCGCATATGGTGGAAACTCTTTTACAATCCCAAAAAATGACCGCTTTTCTTTATCGCTGGTATTAATAAATTGATTCAGCGCTAATTTAATTTCATCAGTTAATTGGCTATATATGAGATAGAACAAATTCTGTTGCTGTTTTGTATATAATGTTGTGACTTTTCGTTTTAATTCTGAAACAGCAGGCAGCATGATTTTTTGATTCAGTAAATACTGCGAGGCTTGCTCAATGATTTCTTTAGGCATCCATTTTTCTTTTATTTTCCCTAGAATCCATTTTTCAAGTGTAGCATCAGCTTTTGAAGCATATTTTTTAAATTTCGAATAAGCTAAAATATGTTTTCGTTGCTCATATAGCGTGGCTTCTCGCGTTGGCACAGTGACTTGAAGTGTTGGAGGTAGCCCTAATTGTGCAGTGATATAATTTATAAGACGGGGTGACAGAGAGTGTACATTTGCAATAAATCTACCATACAACCGGAGAGCGCAGAGTTGAATAGCAAAATGTAATCGATACTGTTTGTGGTATTGTGCGATTTGCTTTTTATCCTGCGGAGATACAGTCCAATCTCTTGCTAATTCTTCGTCACTACATTCATGTGTCAAATGGGAGAGGTACGTTTGCTGTTTCGTTTTTTTAACACTCTTTTTCATTAGAATTATCCTGGGTTTTTTTTCTTTTTCTTAGAATGAGACCTGCAGCATTACCTTCAAAACGTTTACCTTCTTCCATGTAGCCCAGTGCTGTTCCTGTGTGTTGCCAACGACCCTGCTGCATAATAGATGATAATGAAGCACCTTGTTGACTTGCAGTTGTTGCAAAACCACGACGCAAGCTGTGGCTACTATATTGTTCTGGGTTAGGTAAGCCGCACTTCAGCGCAATGTTCTTGATAATGATATTGATATGATGCGCATCTATAGCAGCATGAGAAATATTTCCTCCTTTTGTGATTCTGCGAAAAATCGGGCCACTGGTGATGCATGCTTTCTCACACCAAGTTTTTAATGCGGTTACTGGACATAATATTTCATCGCCATAAGGGATTGCACAAATGAGTCCCTCACCACCTTGGTCTGTCTTTGATCTGGGTATTAGAATCTCCGCACCTTCGGGAACATAGCGCATGTGTTCTAAATGAATGGCAGCGAGTTCACTTCGGCGAAAAGCGCCAAAGAAACCGACCTGTAACATCGCATTATTTCTTAAATCAATAAGCCCCCCCCGGTTATTTAGAAATACTGCCATTTTAATAAGCTGTTCCATTTGTAAAGCCTGCGCCTTATCTTTAGGGCGACCGTGAATGTTTTTGATGCCAGTAAGTGTTTTCCGTACTAATGGGTGGGTGGTAGGATCAGTAAATCCTTGGCAAGTATGCCAATGCTTAATTGCTGTGAGTCGACGTGCGAGCGTACGAGAGTTAAGGATAGGGGCAAAATGTTGTAGATAAGAAATTACCGCATCGGGTGTAGCAGGTAACAAGCAGCCGGAATGTAAAAAATGGCGGATATCCTGCTGGTATGCCCGACGAGTATTTTGACTAGTAGCTGCTTGAATATAGGTATGGAGACTTATTGATAGGATATTATCTTGATCATCTCGAGCAATATAGTTACGTAACGAAATAATATTGTCCAATTTATTATCCATAAGGTTTCATTTCTCCATTTATCAAAAATCACCCCGAAAGTGGGTATCGTATGCATCATTACAATTGATTAACTTGAGTTAGGTTATATTACCACTGATAAGCAACATTAGCGTGGGTAATTATATAAACAAATTTATATTTTTAAAAATTAAATATTATGTTGTATCATGTATCTCATTACTCAGGATGAAAAAATCCAAGACAAGGAATGAACAATGAGTCGACCTGGTATCACCTATCAAGAAGTAGCAAATGCTGCTATTCAACTGCAAGGTCAAAATGAAAACCCAACAGTTGATCGGGTTCGTGAAATTTTGGAGACAGGTAGTAAAAGTACAATTGCCCGCTATCTCAAAGAATGGAAATTAAAAGCCGCTCACGTAGCTGGTTCTGAAGGAATTTCTCAAGAACTTGTCTCGATTGTTAGAGGGTTATGGGAACGGTTAAAAACAGAAGCAGATCAGAAAATCACACAACACCAGCATGAAACTAACTGCATTATCAATGAAGCACGACAAGCATTTATCCAAGAACAAAAACGCAATACTGATTTACAAACTCGAATTCATCAACTAGAAGAACAGCTTCATCAAGAAAAGAATTTATCTGCGATTCTTCATCAATCTTTAGAAGAAGAAAAGCGGTCCATTGCAAAACTGGCGGAACGTAATGATCAATTATCTCAACAACGAACGGATCAAAAATCTGAAATAGAACGTTTACATAAGTTACTTGCACATGTTCAGGCAAACTTGGAACATTATCAAGAATCAATACAAAAATTACGTGAAGAACAGGCACTTTCCGCAGAGAAGCAAAAAGCTGCTTATGATCATGAAAATAGTTATTTGAAACAAGAAATAGCTTCTATAATGGAATTAAAAAATCATTTACAGAAAAATGCTGACCAACTTCAAATAGAATTGAAATTAATAAATGATCAGAATGATGCTCTCATTGCAGAAAAGAATCTTTACTTCCAGCAACTTCAAGAAATTATCATTCATCAAACTGTATTACAAAATCAATATGATCAATTAAATAAATCTTGTCTAGATCATCAACAGACAATAACAGAAAATGATGCAATTGTTATTGAGTTTGAAAAACAATTAGCTGTATTGACAGATCAATTAAGAAATTCAAAAAAATCATTTCAAGATGCACAGGATACTATACGAATTTTACGTGATGAAAAACTATACTTGACCCAAGAAAAAGCTCATGTAGAAGGACAATTTAAACAGCTCCAAACAACCTTATAACGTTAGCAAGGAAGTTATCATGTTATATAAAAACATTTTAGTAGCTGTAGATGGTAGTGAAATATCAAAACAAGCGCTACATGAGGCAATTAGTTTAGCAAAAGATCAGAAAGCTAAATTACAAATTGTTCATGTTGTTGATGAGATTATTCTGGAATAGGTATTGATTACGATAAATATGAAGCATCTATGAAAGAATATGGAGAAAAAATATTAAAGGAAATGGAAGAAATTGCTCGTCAATCAAATACTGATTTTGAGAGTAAATTAATCGAACTTAAAACTAGTCACGGACGTGTGGAACAAAAAATTATAGATCAAGCTAAAAATTGGCCTGCGGATTTGATTGTGATAGGAACACATGGTCGTCGAGGGCTTAGCCATTTATTTTTAGGTAGTGTTGCGGAGGGTGTCGTTCGCATTGCTCCTATGCCTGTGCTCTTGATTCGTGGCAAAGAACTTCATTAGGACTTAAATATTAAAGCAGGGATGCAATGGAAGAAAACAACGGAAGTTTTGGAACAAAAAGCCTGGTTTCTATTGCGATTGAAAACCCTCACTTAATTGTAGTGGCTTGCTTATTTATTGTTATTCTTGGCACTCTTGCAATTTTTAAATTACCAAAAGATTTATTGCCTTCCGCTAATTTACCAGCAGTACAAATCCTTTCATTTTATGCAGGTATGCCGGTAAAAAGCGTGGAAGAAAATCTAAGTGGACGCTTTGAACGTTATACAGGCCAGGCAATCGGCATTGAAAGGCAAGAATCTAAATCTTTGGTCGGCGTTAGTATCGTAAAAAATTTCTTTACTCCTGAATCTGATCTTAATACTTCTATTACACAAGTCACATCACTTGTGATGTCAGTTTTGCGAAAATTGCCGCCTGGTACACAACCACCTCTTATATTACCATTCGACCCAATGGCAGCTGTTCCATTAGCTCTTGTTGTAGTGAGTGGAGAAAATAAAACAATAGAACAAGTTTATGATACAGCTCGCTATGACGTACGAAATGCAATTCAAGCTGTTCCGGGTGCAATGGCTCCCACAGTCATGGGAGGAACCCCACGCGAAGTTATTATTTATCTCGATCCACAAAAACTCAAAGAATTTAATTTTTCACCAATCGGTGTTTTAAATCGACTTTCACGTCTTAATACTTTTATCCCATCAGGGGATATCAAAATTGGTGATTTTGATTATCAAATCATAAGTAATGGATTGGTTGAAAATATTTCAGACATGAATGATTTTCCATTGCGTGCAGAATATGGAGTGCCGGTTTATCTTAACCAGGTAGGAAAAGCGCAAGACTCAGGCCAAATTCAAACCAACATCGTATTGATTAATGGAGCACAACAAGTTTACGTACCTGTCTATCGCCAACCTGGTGGAAATTCTATTCGTGTTGTAGAGCAAGTAAAAGAGACTATTAGTAAATTAGAAAAACGATTGAATGGTGCCAAGTTAACACTTGTTGCGGATCAGTCCTATTTTATCCGGCATGCAATAGCCAGTATTACTGAAGAAGCATTATTAGGCGGTGGATTGGCCGCATTAATGATTTTTCTCTTTTTAGGTAATCCGCGCGCGAGTTTTGGTATTTTACTTTCTTTACCACTTTCCCTTTTAGTTGCTTTTATCGGATTACAAGCAGCGGGGCAAACAATTAATGCCATGACATTAGGTGGATTGGCTTTATCAATCGGTGTTCTTGTGGATAATTCTATTGTTGTTTTGGAAAATATTAGTAAAAAGCTGGAAGCAGGAAGATCTATACGTCATGCTGCACTCGAAGGTACTTCTGAAGTTGCAATGCCTGTACTTGCCTCTACTTTAGCGACTCTTATCGTGTTATTCCCAGTAGTGTTTTTAACAGGTATTGTAAAAATTTTATTTGCGGCGTTAGCAAAAGCAGTCATGTTTGTTATGATTGGTTCCTATTTCGTTGCAATGACTGTCATGCCACTCTTTGCATCTCGTTGCTTACAAGCTGTTAATCTTTCTCATCAATTACCCCGTTTCTTCAAATGGACTCAAAATAGTGTACATCGGTTGACTGAATCCTATGGGAAAACACTTGAACGTGCATTGCACCATCGCGCATTTGTTTTGTCGGGCGCAGTTATTTTATTTGTGATAGGAATATTGTTAACGCCTTTAATTGGTACTGAACTTTTTCCAAGAGCAGATACAGGGAATTTTATTCTTGATCTGCGCTTAGCATCGGGAACACGCATTGAAGAGACAGCGGCATTTTCAAAAATCATGGATAAAAAAATTCATCAATGGATTGCTCCGGAAGATTTGAAGATGACGATTATTAATGCGGGCGTTTACTATGGATTTCCAGCTGCATTTACACCTAATGTAGGAACTCAGGATGTTTTCTTTGATATAGAACTTGCTAAAGATAGACATCACTCCTCCCAGTACTATGCCAAAATAATTCGCGAACATATTCGTAAAGAATTTCCCAATGTGGAAATGGGTGTTGAATTGGGAGGACTTTTAACCTCAGCTCTCAATGGAGGTTTAAGAGCACCGATTGATATACAAATTGAAGGGCCTAGTCTTAAGCAATCCTATGCTATAGCTCTTCCACTTGCTGATGAAATAAGAAAATTGCAAGGTGTCGTGGATGTGCGAATTCAACAACGATTTGATGCACCTGTTATTTCAATTAATATTAATAGAAAAAAAGCGATGGATTTAGGCATATATACTGATGAAATTATTAAAAACGTAGTTAGTGCAGTCACTGGTAGCTCTTCTTTTGATTCAAATGACATATGGGTTGACCCAAAGACTGGGATTGATTATCTGATGGGTGTTCAATTTCCAGCAAATCAGGTTTCTACTTTTGAACAATTAGAAAATATTCCAATTCAAGGATTTGATCGCAATCGTACTCTCCCTTTAAGTCGTATAGATGCTATTACAAAAACAACTGGGCCAACAGAAATAGACCACGTTAATTTTAGACCGGTAATTGATATTTATCTGGATGCACAGGATCGCGATATTGGTGGTTTGGCTAGTGATATCCAAAAAATTATTACTAAGACGAATGTACCAGAAGCTTATTCAATTAATATACGTGGTGAAATTTCTGAAATGAAAAATTCCGTAAAATCTTTAGCGGGTGGATTTTTATTAGCGGCGATATTAGTTTATTTAATTCTGGTTGTTCAATTTCGCTCGTTTTTACTTCCTCTCATTATTATGACATCCGTACCCCTGGGGCTGGTTGGAATTGTTTTTATGTTGATATTGACTCATACCTATTTCAGTATACAGGCGGCTATAGGCGCTATTTTTATGATTGGTATTGCTGTTGCCAATGGCGTGTTATTAATTGAATTTATGACTCATCATACCAAGCTGCATGGACATATTGATCAGGGAATTGTATCGGGTGCCAAAGCGCGTTTGCGCCCAATTCTGATGACATCACTAGCAGCAATTCTAGGTTTGGTCCCAATGGCAATTGGGTTGGGTCATGGCGCAGAAGCGAATATTCCACTGGGTCGCGCAGTGATTGGCGGGCAACTTCTTTCAACGTTGCTGACACTATTTGTCGTTCCCATTCTTTATCGTCTCATGATTAAGACGCATCACCAAAAAGATCAGAAGGTAGCAGAATGAAGAATAAAAATTCGATTTTGGTTCTAGCGGCTTTAGGAATCGTATCTTCAACACACATTTTAGCTAATGATAAGCCGCCTATCTCTATTGATGAAGTAATGCGACTTGCAGAAATAAACAGTCCGCGATTGTCTGCTGCTAAATTTCATGAGATTGCTGCAAAAAAATCGATTGATATTGCAAAATCGAGTTATTATCCGAGATTAAGTTTAGAAGCAATTGATAGTACAGGATTTGCTGGCTCATCAGCGGGAATAGATGTAACAGGATTGATGGGTTCGCCATATCGTTCAGGTTACGGAGCGGGTCTTGTGGCACAAGAAACCATCTATGACTTCGGTCGCACATACTATGATGTTGAAGCATCAAAAAGTGAAGCTGCGTTTAGTAAGCAAGACACACGAGTAAAAATTTATGAAGTGAAGCAATTAGCTTTACAAACATTTTATGATTGCGCATTTTTTAGAACTCAACGTGACACGTGGGGACGTTTGAGTCATGAATCGGGAATTATCACCAAAGAAGCGCAAAAATTTGTAAATACAGGTCAACGCTCAATAGTAGATCGGTACTTGTCAAAAGCACAAACAGAAGAAGCGCAAACGGCACAAGCTTTTTTTGCATCCCGATTAAATGAAGCTATTCGCGAACTTGCCGTTATCATGGGAGTGTCAGATAAGACCTTTTCATGTCCGCCATTACCTAGCCAATTAAGCAGCGCACTTGATTCAAATGTGGGAATGGAGTCAAGCCCAATTATTTCACGGGCAATTGAGAGTGCTAACGTTGCTGATGCAAGATTAAAACAGCAAAAGGCTGGGTTCTATCCAAAGATAATTGCTGTAGCAAGTATTGGCGCAATGGCAGATGCTCGTCTAGTTAAGAAAAAAGATTATGCTGCTGGAATTGGTATTGTTTTTCCTCTTTTAGATTTACATACCAACGGAGAAGTTCATCGTGCGGAAGCACTTGCTCACGAAAGTGAAAAAGATTTAGAAGCACAAAAACAATATCTGGGAATAATGAATGCTAAATACGATGAAATAATCAGATCATCCGAAGTCAGACTACGACATCTTAATTATGAATTTACTTTGGCGAATAAAGCATTTAATACAGCAAAAAAACGGTACTTTTCTCTGGAAGGTGAATTAATTGATTCTAGAGAAGCATTCCGTAATTTAGCTCGTGTTGAAACTGAAATTGAAGATACAAGAACGAAATTGCTTCAGGCTCGTGGATCTAAAGCTTTATTAAATGGTGGCGGAGGATAAATGTTTTATTGGATGCTGACGTTTTTTATTCTTTCCATTATCTCAGGCATACTCAGTTTTGCAGGATTTTCCGATATGACAATAAGACATATCGGAAAAATGACATTCGGAACATTTGTTATATTATTTTTAATCCTGTTTATTTTGTACATTTTAAATAAACAACAGAATGGAAAGAAATAAAGAGGTTAACATATGCAAAATAACATAAGCACTAATACCAGTATTTCCTTATCTAGTCTTCGAGATCATATGGCAAATGAAAGAACATTTCTCGCCTGGATTAGAACGAGTATAGGTATAATGGCATTTGGGTTTGTTGTGGAAAAATTTTCTCTGTTTCTCAAGCAGATTGCGTTTTTTTTAGGAACATCAAATGTTATTCATCCTACTATGGAGAACATTTCTCCACCACAATCAGGATACTCTGCAATTTTTGGAATTATTTTAGTAGCATTAGGCGCCTTAATATCTCTGCTTGCTTTTTTTAAGTATAAAAAAATCGAAACGCAAATTAGCAAAGATACCTATAAACCCACTAAAACACTTGATGTAATGCTTACATTAACAATTTTTTGTATTGGTTTATTTCTAACTATTTACTTAATAAATAGTATTTGATGCTAGAAGTAACTTTAAACATAAGAACTGCTTAAAAAGCTTAGTATTCATCACAGACTTAACTACCCGTACATATAGTAATATTAGCACCAATATCCGCACAATTTTGCAATCCACGATCTAATTTCTCTAATTGCCTCACAATATTTATTGCGGGAAATAACTTGGGTGAAAAGGAAAATGTTGGCGCGAGAACAAGGTCATTGATGGTTGGATATAAAATTTGCGGTATTAGCTCTATTGGAACTGGCGAAAGTATATTTGCAGTCAAGCCGGTTGGAAGTGATACTACATAATTTTCTGATTCAAATCCGTTGAGTGGAATGGAAGTTGCAGTAACGGGAATGTTATTTCCTAAAGTTGAAATTGAGAATAGGCCAGTCCCATTTTGTGCATTCACTTGTCCAAGATCTAAAGCAAAAATACCAGATAAAGTAGCGTTAATAACATTTAATGTTGCATTATTATTTCCATCATATATTTTATTATTTGCAATGACACCCTGGATTGTGAGTGTTGCTGGATTGATTGTGGCTGAAGTAGTTGGTTGATTAACAGCATAATTATTTGCGTCAATGCCATTAATTGTGAAACCAGATGTGGTCACTGGCTTGTTTATGCCTGCATCTTTATTATTGAAGATACCTGTTGCACTACTGGAATTTAAATTAACTGTATCGCCTGCGAATACTCCATTCAAAGATGCTGAGCCTGTATTTATTGTAGCAGTAGTGGTTGCATCATAAATTTTATTATTTGCAATGACACCCTGGATTGAGAGAGTTGCTGGACTGATTGTGGCTGAAGTAGTCGGTTGAATAACAGCATAATTATTTGCGTCAATGCCATTAATCGTGAATCCGGATGTAGTCACTGGCTTGTTGCTGCCTACATTTTTATTATCAAAGGCACCTGTTGCACTACTGGAATTTAAATTAACTGTATCGCCTGCGAATACTCCGCTCAAAGATGCTGAGCCTGTATTTATCGTAGCAGCAGTGGTTGCATCATAAATTTTGTTATTTGCTGAGACATTGTTAATAGTAAGTGATGCAGCGGTGATAATACCTGTGTTGTTATCAACATAAGTTTCATTATAGTTATTACCATTATTACCATCATTCATTATTAAGCCACTTGCGGTTAATATTTTATTTGTCCCCACGTTCTTATTATCAAATGTTTGTATAGGAGCTGTTCCTACTGCATCAGAACCATAAATTGTACCGCCGATAACAGGCGAGACATTTGAACTGGTTGTACCATTATAAGCACGTCTATCTGTTTGCGCAGTGACTGTTAATGGTGCAGCAGTAATGACTCCTGTATTGTTCGCAACATAAGTGACGTTATAGTTATTCCCATTATTACCATCATTTACTATTAATCCACTTGCCGTTAGTATTTTATTCGTACCAACATTTTTATTATCAAATGTTTGTATTGGAGACGTTCCTATAGAATCTGTACCATAAAGTGTCCCACTCGTAATGGGTGTTACAGTGGAATTGGTTGTTGCATTATAAACGCGAGTATCTGTTTGTGCTGTCACCGTTAATGGAGCTGTAGTAATTATTCCTATATTACCTTCTGCAGTTGTTGAAGATAATTGATAACCGTAAACAGTTGCTGCACCATCTGTCGCATTTGTAATAGAAATGCCAGGTACCGATACCACTTTACTCGTGCCAACATTTTTATTGTCATATGTTCCATTTGTCGGGTGACTAGTAGTTACTGTGTCACCATCAATTGCACCTGATGTTATGTAATTGCTACCTGTTAAAGTTGTTGCTGTTGTTGCATCATACATTTTACTTACAGTACCCGTGAGCGATACTGTAATAGTAGGTGCGATTGAATAAAGGAATCCATTCCCAGAACCTTGTGCTGTCGATGAACCAAACGTTGCATTATATTGCTTAAAATTATAGGCGAGTCCACCGCGTGTATCATTTTCAGGATTGCCTGACCAAATTAAATATCGACCACTGCCCGGGTTTAGCGCAGAGCCACCTGCAACATTGTTAAAACCAGTTCCTACCAGGTTAATATTATTATTACCGCTGGTTGCAATATTTCCATTTAATGTCAGTACACCACCTGATTGAATTAATACTGCGTTACTAATAGTGCCCGCAGTAATAGGCCCATTTACTGTTAATGCATTCATATCATTTATTGTAAGTGCACCGCCTCGTGTAATAGATCCAATAGAGACAAAATCATTTCCTGAATTATTTAAATCAATACTGTTAGTTGTGTTAGCAACTAAAATAGTTGCTGCTAAAGTGGTACCCGTATTTTGTGTCACTGCACCAGAAATCGATCCGTTACCTAAAGTTATTGTTCCGGAATTAGCACTAATATTACCTAATGCAACAGTTGTGCCATTTATAATTTGTATTGCAGAAGCAGTGTTATTTGTTGTATTTAATGTACCTGTATTAAACTGCATAGTACCACCACTAGCATCAATACTTATGGTTCCACTACCAGCATTTACATTGGTATTAGCAGTTTGTGTAATTCCAACACTACTCAAAGTAATGGCATTATTTCCGCTAGTAATATTTTGGTTTATCGTAAGTGAGCCACCTACACCTGAAGCAGTCAGGTTTATTGCACCTGTAGCTGTGATACCGTTTACCGTACCAACATTATCTGTTAAACCTGAAACTGTGAGTGGATTTGTTGATTTGTTAACAATTGTAATTGGGCCTGAAATATTTGCGGCCACATTAGTAAAAATATTGTTAGAGTTATCAAGCGTTACACCTGTGGAGTCTCGTAGTAGTAAACCAGAACCACTCGTAGCAAGATTAAGTGTGCCAGATTGAGCTACAGTACTGCCTGTGTCGAGCGTCAACACACTTGTTGCAAAATTAACGGGAGGACTCCAGGTGCTAATGGTAATTGCTCCTGAATTGCTATCACCTATTTGCACATTTTGAGCAAAAACACGAGCCAACTCTGTGCTACCTAAATTCAATGTGCCTGTTCCACCGCTAAGACCAATGCTGGTTCCAGTCGTTGAGGGTTTTAAAATAACATTTTGTGCAAGGGTTCCCGAAGAGTTTCCACCAATTTTAGAAGTAGCAGCAGTATTAAGCGTCATAGCATCAGCTGTTAAAGTTGCAATATTGGTCGTATAGAATTGGGTATTATTATTTGTAGTAAGAGTACCGCTTCCTGCGTCTACTGACAGACTTCCGGAACCCGCATCTACAGTATTATTCGAACTGAGCGTAATACCTGAACCTGCTAATGAAATTGCACTATTTGTAGAGGTTATATTACCGCTTATTGTTAACAAACCACCTGTACCAGAAGTAGAAATTGTTACTCCATGGGGTGCAGTTACTCCCGTTACAGTTCCTATGTCATCCGTGACACTTGTCACAGTAAGTGGATTTGTTGACGCATTAGTGAGTGAAAGATTACCTGAAACATTCGCTGCTAAATTATTTAAAACATTACCAGAGTCGGTTAATGACACTCCACTTGAATCCCTTATTAATAAGCTTCTCGTACTAGAAGATAATAAATTAATGGCGCCTGTCTGACTAATTGTACTAGCAGAATCTAATGTTAAAACACCATTTTTAACAAAACTGGAAGATGCAGGCGTCCATGTCCCAATGTTAACTGCACCAGCGGTGCTATCACCAATACGAACGTTTACTGATTTAATGGTATCTAAAGCACTACCAGATAATTGCAATGTGCCACTACCACCTGCTATGCCAATACTTACTCCTAAAGAACCTGTAAAAATAACATTGGTGGCAGTTTGTGTGGCTGTAGCACTGCCACCAATTTGTGTACCATTGAGATTCATCGTGCCAGCAGTCAATGTCACAATACCTCGACTGTAAAGTAGAGAACTTGCTCCCATAGTCAAATTACCATTGCCAGCATTTAAAGTGAGATTATTCGTTCCTGCATTAATCGTTGTATTGGCTGCTTGAGTAATACCAGAGCCAGTTAGTGAAATTATATTATTTGAAGTACTTAAGTTTTGATTAATTGTTATTGATCCACCAGTGCCTGATGCAGAAAGTGTAATACCACTTGGTGCTGTAATACCTGTCACAGTACCTATATCATCTGTGAAGCTTGTAACAGTGAAAGGATTCGTTGCAGCATTGGTAATAGATAATAGGCCAGAAATATTTGCTGCAATATTATTAAATATATTATTATTTGTGAGCGTTACACCACTGGCACTACGCAATAACAACGCTGCACTATTATTCGCTAAACTAATAGCACCACCTTCTAAAATGGTGCCTGTTGTCACAAGCGTTAGCACACCGTTATTTGCAAAATTCGCCGCGGGATTCCAGGTATTAATTGTAATATTGCCTGAACTACTTGCGTTACCAATTCGTACGTTGGTTGAACGGATATCGTTTAATTCAACTTCAGAAAGTGATAAATTACCTGCTCCGCCTGCTATACCAATCGTTCTGCTTAATGTACCTGGTTGTAAAACAACTCGTGTTGCTAACCCCGTGTTTGTATTAGTTCCACCGATTTGAGCAGGTGCCGCACTGCTGTCAAAAGCCATGCTATCTGCCGTAACAGTAGCATTGCCTGTTGTTAACATTTGTGCTCCGGAATTTAATGCTAATGTTCCCGTACCTGCATTGACTGTAAGAGCGCCAGAGCCAGAATTAATCACGCTAGCATTTTGGGTAATGCCTGAACCGGTAATAGAAATACCATTTGTTCCATTGCTTGAAATTACATTGTTATTTATTGTTAATAACCCTGAAGATGTAATTGTTAGAGGACTTGATGTTGTATTTGCTGAAATATTTCCAATAATGTTTAATGCGCTCAGTGTATTAAACGCAAATGTTCCACCCGCACTGACTGTACTTAAGTTATTAATCGAATTATTGTTAGATAAATTTGTTGCATTGGTAGTACTGGCAGCTAACGTACCAGAAGTAATTGTAGTAGCAGCTTGTTGTGTGACAGATGGAGCTGTTAACGATAAATTACTCGCGCCTGTTAATGTAATATTTCCTAATGTTAAAGCAACGGAATTAACAAGCGTAACAGAATTTGCTGCACTGTTTGTGGCGGATACGACACCTAATAAATTATTACTGGTATTTGATAAATCAATCGTACCCATATTAGCAGTTAATGTGATTGCGCCTGTTCCACTCGATTGTGAAATTGCACCGCCTGGTTCTGAAATTCCAACGCCATTAAAAGATAATGTACCACTACCTACACTGACAGTTGCTAATTTGAGTGCAAGTGAATTAGTGATACTCGTACTTGCTGAAGCACCACCATTATCGACGGAAATATTACCTGTGAATTGATTTCCCGAATCAGCTAAGGTAATAGAACGATTAGCACTTGTGCCTACAGTTGAAGTAAAACTGGATGTGCCAGGAACAATAAATGGTCCTGTCTGACTAATAGCGCCGCCTGTTACCCCTTTTGCTGTTATTGATAAATTTCCTCCGCTATGTAATGTGAGCGCTCCTAAAGTAAGGTTAGTTCCTGTGAAATTAAGTGTTAAGTTTCGAAGATTTGTCATTGTCGAAAAATCAGGTGTTGCAGCTAATGTATTCGTATTTTGTATTTCTACATCACGAATATTACTTAATGTTCCTGAAAAAGTAAGCGCGCTTGCGCCAAAATTATTTGCTTCAGAGCCTAATAAAATATCTGATCCTGATGCAATTGTTGAGAGGGTTGTTGTACCAGTTGATGCAGTAATTACACCTATTTCTGAAATGTTACCACCCGCAGTCAATGTCAGATTACCACCGATTGTTGATGTATCAAGTTGCAATGCGCTTGTGTTAGTTAATGTCACATCATTAGCGCCGCTATTGGTAAGCGTCACTGCGCCTGTCAAAGAATTGTTATTTCCCAAGCTAATAGAATTGGCAGCAGCATTAAAACTTGATGTGCCGGGAACAGTAATTGTTGTTATACCCAATTGAGAAATGGCAGAGCCTGTTCCTGTGGTTACTGCAGATAGATTGTTACCAACATTCACCGTACCCAGTATAAGCGGTAATGTATTTTTGATACTGACATCATTTACGCCTGTATTAGAGAGTGAGACAGTGCCCGTAAATTTATTATTGTTAGAAATGGTAATTGAATCGCCTGCTCCCGTTCCAGTAAAACTTGCATTTCCTGCTACCGTAATTACTTTAGCGCTAGTCGATTGACTAATACGACCATTACTTGCTGTCACATCAAAATTACCCCCGACACCAATCGTGTCGAGCGAGAGATTCCCTATATTTTTGATACTGACATCATTTGCACCCACATTACTTAATGCGACGGCTCCATTAAATACATTGTCATTAGTTAATGTGATAGGCGCACCTGTTGCGCCTGAGTTAAAGCTGGATAATCCGGTTCCTGAAGTAATAATGGTTGATCCACTTTGAGTAATTGCGCCATTTGTTAAAATAGTGAATGTACCTAATCCGTTTGGCATTGAAACTGTGCCAAGTTGTAAAGCATTAATGTCTGTTAAAGCTAAATTATTAGAAGCAGTATCACTCGTAAGAGATACTGCACCTGTAAAATCGTTGTTGGTATGTGTTAATGTAATTGCGCCATTACCAGTACTAAAGTTTGCGGCGCCCACAGTAAGAATCGACGCGCTACCAATAGTTCCAGCTTGAACAATAGAACTTCCTGTTGTATTACCGCCCGTATCTGTACCAACAGTTAATGTTCCACCAGACGTAGAAATGATGCCTAATGTTGCTTGTCCTGTTCCTCCTCCAGCGCCATTGACATTAATAGTAACCGGACTACCTGACGTTGTAATTTGACTTGTAGCAGTCATAACAAAGTCTTGGCCACCCACCGCGCTCGCATTTGCATTAATTGTCACTGAACCTGAACCTGTATTGATTGTTCGACTAGCTGAGATGTTAGTAGCGGTTTGCGAAGTACTTAAAAAATCACCGCCATTCGTTGTGATATTCCCATTGACTGTAATTGCATTGCCTGAGTTTAGCGTAAGATTTAATGCGCCACTGCTACCCGATGCAGAAATGGGATTACTAATTGTAATGGTTCCACCACCATCAGAAGAATCTAGTGTGAGAGTAACCGGCGTTGTACCTGATGTTTTATTAATTGCGGTATTAACTGCAATAGTGCCTGTTTGTGTACCACTGTTGCCCGTTGTAATAGTAACGCTGGTGCCACCTTCTAACGCTGTTAAAATATCATTCACATTTACACTAGATGAATTTGTATCGGGTGTGTAAATCGTAGGATCGCCCGCACTGAAACAAGGCAATGATGTACAAGTCGTTGTAGATGTGTTGATTACTACATTACGCGGATCCAGTAACCAACTGCCAGCAATACCATGTGGAGCGCTTGCATTTACCTTTCCGCCATTGATATCAAGATATTCTCCGGATGTTTCTACCCATCCGCCATTTCCATTTTTGGCACCGCCAAGTGCAGAAATGTTACCATAAAATTGCGTGCCCAAATCAGACCAAACAACAACTTTGCCACCGTTACCTGCAACTAAAGCATCTGCATTCAAATTGACGTTATGATCAACATAGGTATGTTGTGCATTTATTTCTGGTCCAGCACCATGTGCATTGCCACCAATTAAAATTTCGCCACCGCCTGCATTACCAGAAACATCAATACTTGCATTCTTATCAAGAATGACATTTTTCCCAAGTATTTTGACAGTACCCCCTTTCTGTGCATAATGTTTCCCTGTGGAATGAATTTTTCCTGAAACGCGAACTCTTCCATCGCCTGCAGATAAAATGATTACACCATTTTTTTGACTAACTGAATTTGCGACTAACACACCTGACATATTAATTGAGCTTCTTAAGACACCTCTTACAGCATTTGCTCTCATGATAATTTGGCCACCATTCGCAATAATTTTTCCTGAATTGCTAACACTATTTTTGAGAGATTTTCCATTTTGATCAACACCTAAACTAGTAGCAGGTTCATCAACAGCAAAATTAATGAGACCATCTCCAATAAAATCTAAAGTAAATTTGTTGCCGGATGCCAGTGCAACAGTTCCAACTTTTGCAACGATTAATCCATCGTTTTGAACGCTAGTACCCAAGAGTGCAACTAAACCAGAAGAACCTGCTTTTATAGTCCCCTTGTTAAGCACAGACCCTGAGTATCCTGATGGTTGATCAAAAATGTATTTCCCTGCCATAAAATTCTTATCTGAAATATCCGATGTTGATGCAATCATTCCTCCGACATCAACTCGTGCTGTAGAACCAAAATAAATGCCTGCTTGATTAACTAAAATAATTCGGCCATTTGCAGATAATTGGCCAAATATTTGCGATGCACCTTGTGAAGGATTAATGCGGTTCAGAGTAATAGAGCTTGTGGTAGGTTGTTGAAAATGAGTTTTTTCATTAGGTGCAATATTGAATGAATGCCAGTTGATAATGGCCTTATCACTAGTTTGATTAACTTGAACGGTGTTGGCTGTTGGACGTGAGATACTTGCATTTCCTGCTGCAACTTGTCCGCCTGCTGGATTGGCTAAAACATTTTGCGCGCAAAGAACCACAATGATCAAGAAGCTCATTAAAATTACGGTGGGCGTTCTTCTTTGACACGTCGTGACTCCTTTCTTGCCACAATCCATAATGCCGCAAGTTATATGAGTGATAACAATAACCTCACTACATTTTATACATTTAAAACGCTAGACGAGAAAAAACTATTCTCCATGATAAGTATAGGTGTTGTATAAAAAATATCCAGTTATATAGAGAATTTAAAACGATGTTATTTTCTATATAAAACAGTGAGTTAAATAGGAGAGATAGAAGATTATTTTCTACGTTTAATAATGATCATTGAAATGCTCAAAATCAATCAAATAGATTAGATCTTTTGACGTTCTTTACTATTTGTTAGTATGATTGGATTAGGGACAGTAAATATTGAATGGAGTCGTTGTGATTAACTACCTTCATGAGCTAACTATTAACGTATTTCTCATTGGATCGATCACATAATGGATTTCCAATCTAACAGTCCTAAAGAAACAATCGTTCGTGAAACCAAAGAAGGACCGTTTACGCAGGAAATTATTATAGGTAACCATGTTCTAATTGCAGATGAGCCTATTATAGATGGTGGAAATGATGCTGGACCTTCGCCATATGATTTTTTACTTGCAGCATTAGGTACCTGTACTTCGATGACGTTGCGTATGTATGCAGAACTAAAAAAATTTCCTCTTGAGAAAATTATTGTCAAATTAATACATGAAAAAATTCATGTTGATGATTGTGCTGAATGTGAAAATACTAATTCAAAGATTGATCACATTGAGCGTATGATTGAACTTCATGGAATGCTGAGTCCAGAACAACGTAGAAAACTCCTGGAAATTGCAAACAAATGTCCTGTACATCGAACATTAACTTCCAAAATTTTAATTACTACGCGACTACTTGAAAATCAATAATATTTGCCTTAAGAAGCGGAGCAATGAAAGCACTTATTTACCAAGGACAATGTCGAGCAAAAACTCACTGGTAATACTAAGGGATGGTTTTACCGTAATAAATATATAAAGCGGATCCTGATTATGGGTTGGGTGTAGCAAAAGGATTAGGAATTTCCATTGATGAAGTTTTAGGAAAATAAGAACTTATGCCAACGATTAAAACCGTAGATGCTAAAACAGCTAAAGAATGGCTTAATAAAAACGAAGCCATCATAGTCGATGTCCGTGAACCAAGAGAATATGCGGCAATACATATTGCTGGCGCTAAACTGATTCCTGTCGGTATTATCAACAATGATCAGCTTCCTGAGCTAAATAACAAAAAACTTATTATTCATTGCCAGATCGGCAGACGCGGTGGGGCAGCGTGTGAAAAGTTACTCATTAGCAATCCGAATCTCGATGTATATAACCTCGAAGGTGGCATTACAGCTTGGGAAAAAGCAGGTTTCGAAGTCGAAAAATCAGGAAGAACATTTTTATCGATTGAACGACAAGTACAAATTACAATTGGAAGCGGCGTGCTAATCGGATTGATTTTCGGTTATTTGATTCATCCAGGATTTCTATTTTTATCTGCATTTTTTGGTGCCGGCCTCCTATTTGCTGGTATCACAGGTAGCTGTGGATTGGCTATGTTGATGGGTAAAATGCCTTGGAACCAGAAAAAAAATCTGCCTTGATCTTATTTATGTATTAAAGGTACATTATGCAAATTGAATCTTTTTTTGATTCGAATACATCAACAGTAACCTATGTTGTTAGTGACCCAGAGACTCAGCACTGTGCAATCATTGACTCGGTACATGATTTTGATTTGTATTCAGGACGATTTTCCTCTCAATCCGCTGATAGAGTAATCGATTATATAAAAAAAATGAACTTACAGGTTGAGTGGATTCTTGATACGCATATACATGCAGATCATTTAACTGCTGCAAGTTATTTGAAAGATAAGTTGGGCGGTAAAATTGGTATCGGTGAAAACATAAAAAAAGTATTATCATACTGGATTCCAATTTTTAATACGGGATCAGACACACCATCAGATGGATCTCAATTTGATGTCTTATTTTCTGATGGTACACAGTTTAAAATAGGAAATTTAAACGTTAAAGTCATTCACACTCCGGGACACACTCCTGATAGTGTTAGCTATTATATTAATGATACTGTTTTTGTTGGAGATACCATATTCATGCCATATGTCGGCACTGCACGCGCCGATTTTCCTGGCGGCAGTGCAGAAACTCTATATCATTCAATTCAGAAAATTCTTGCGCTCCCTGACCAAACACGTATTTATACTTGCCATGATTATCCGCCAGCTGGACAAGAACCCGCATGGGAGTCAACAGTAGCAGAACAAAAGAAAATTAATTCTATGATTAATGATTCAGTAACAGAAAAAGAATTTATTTCTGCTCGCAATAAGAAAGATTTTAATAAGCCAGTACCAAAATTATTACTCCCATCAATCCAAGTTAATTTACGTGCTGGAAAATTAGGTGCTTTTGACTTTAACCAAACACAGTATATAAAAATTCCGATTAATAAAATATCTTCATAATATTGGATGTTTTAGACTTTTAGATGGAGTTTATTGTTTGGTTAAATAATTATTTTCACATTGTTAGCTTTATAAGCGTAGGTTTTCGCACGGTCGTGCCCGCTGATCCAAACATTTACCTTAGAAAAGTTAAAAGCTTTTTTGCACCTTCATTTAGTGATATATAATGGATATTATTGGGCTAATAATAGTTTATCATGTACAATCCGTACTATTATTTTTTACCGAAAATATACTGTGGTGCACTCGTGATGCAAAATGTTTTTTAATATCACATTTTTTATTTAAAGTTTATCTCATTGATTGGAAATAAAATTTAATGCACAAAGTGCGACATGATAATTCACAATGGTAAAACTATCTGGGCAGTAACAATGATTGAAACAGAAAATCTTATTTTGCGACCTATTGATAAATCGGATGCTGACCGTATGTTTGAGGTATATTCAAATCCTACCGTCATGAAATATATTTATGACGGCAGTACGTTTACGCGAGAAAAAACAATCAAACGTGTTGAAGAATGTCTTTTACATTGGGAAAAACATGGGCATGGTTTATTTGTAATGATTGAAAAAAACACGACAAAAACAGTTGGTTATTGTGTGCTGCGATATTTTAATGATGACCATCTGGATCTCTATGGAAAAATTGAAATTGGTTATACATTAGATGAACCATTTTGGGGAAAAGGCTACGCGACCGAAGCGGTGAAAGCCTGCATCAAATTTGGTTTTGATCAGTGTCATTTCGATCGCATTTTAGCAACTATTTTGCCAGACAACATTGCATCACAGAAAGTCGTAAAAAAGGCCGGAATGGTTTATATTGGCGATCTCGAAACACATGGCCTGGTGCATCAGATTTACGAAAAGACGCAATAATTTTTTAATTTAAATAATATCTTACCTGTACGTTAGAGTCATGCCTGACTTATTAATATTTTAAGACCCTGTGTGACCAATACAAGTCAACGAGTCGGGGTATGACTCTATACCGTACAAGTGCTCCTAAAGCGAAGCAATATGATATTGCTGGCTTTTTCGCTTTCATATTATTTTTTCTTAAATTAATGACAGATTAGTTCTTCTGGCTCTATCATTTTACTAAAATCTTCTCCATATTTTTGACGAAGATCCTCAATGCTCATTCGTAAATTAAAAATAAAATCTTCAAATTCATTTGAAAATAAATCTGGATACTGTTTTTCTAATATTGTTAAAGTTGCGCGGTCTCCATTTTTTTCAGCAGCAAGTCTTTGTCGATACAATTTCATGACTACATCCATCGGCAATTTGTCTAATTCTTTCATGCTAGCATCGTCTCCTTAAAAATATATTTTCAATGAATGTCCATGTCGACTAGCGTACTTCTTTAATAAGAGCAGCCTAATGATTTTTTATTAGGAGATACCATTTCGTTAATTGCTCCTATTACCAACCATGGTTTTTCTAATTGTATGCAATGTCCTGTGTTATTTGCGATAATTTGTTGTGAATCTGTAGACAACGCTGTTAATTCTTCTTGCAAACGAGCCCATTGTTTTTTATTTGATTTGGAATTAAGAGCGCCATTTATTGGACCATGAATTGTTGCGGATAGAACAATTAGCGGAACGTTCGGGAATGTTTTAGCGTCTCGTACTTGCTTTTCACTGATTTCAACACCTAATGCTTCTGGATAATAATTAGCACTTTTATTGGGTAGTACGTCATGCATCTTCTGGTTTGGACTTACCGAATCCACAAGCACAATTGCTGATACCATTTCAGGATGTTCGCGAGCAAAAAGTTGTAAATAGAGTCCACCTAGTGAATGACCGACTAAAATATATGGAGGATTTGCGTGTAGTTGATTCAATAATGATAACAGCTCATCTACAGCATCTTGGGCAGTTCTGATTTTCATGTCTTCCCCATTCACGGTGCTTTTACCTATCCCAGCCCTATCGTAAAGAATAACATGTGCATGTTCCGCAATACTTGGGACTACTTTTTTCCAATTAGCCAAACTCGCACCAAGTCCTGATTCAAATATGACATTTCGTCCTTCTCCAAAAGAAACTGTATAGATTGAATGATGGCCGACTTGTATGTATTTCCCATCAGGGATTTTAGTTGCAAAGCAATTTCTAACTAAAAATATAGCAAAGATAATAACAAAACTTTTTTTCCACATCAGGAAACGAATTTTATCAGTCATATTGCATAAATAATTAATCTGTTTTCAATACATAGGAAAGAACATCAGACACAATTGCTAAATTTCCATTTGCGGGCTCAGGTGCACCCTCTTCACCATCGGCACTCGTTGTTATTGTCAGGCCGATATTTTTAGATTTAAACCACCACATTTTAGCTAGAAAACCTGGTGTTTCTCCTCCTCGCGACCACGTCTCTCCAACAGATAAGAGATCTCGATTCACTTCAAGTCCAACACCTGATTTTTTACTGCCGATTGGTAATGGCAGCCCCGTTTTTGGATCAATAAGAGTTTGCATTTCCTGTTGTTGTTTTTCTGGTAAGACTGCATTATTTATTAAGAGCTGCTTAAGCCAGATTGCATTATCATGTGCTGTTGAAATAATTGCGCCAGCAGAATTAGCCCAAGACATATTCCATGTCGTGATATCAGTATGAGATCCATCTTTTTTTACCCAGTAACCATGTGCCATTCGACTCAAAATATATGGGCCATAGTTAACTGGTAAATAATAAGTGTCAAATAAGCTTAGTGGTTTAAATATACGTTCGCGCATCTCTTTATCGATTGTTTTACCTGTTACTGATTCAATAATCATACCGGCCAACACTGTATCAGTATTAGAGTAATACCATTGAAATGGAGATATAAGCGGTTTATTAATGACAACATTAATTAGATCTTGAGCTGAATAATATTTATATGGATGACTTAATACTTCATTCATAAACGCTTCATCATCGCTATAACTGGGAATATCGCTGGTATGATAAAGCAATTGTTTAATAGTAATGTTTTTCCAAGTGCTGGGGACCCACGGTAAATATTTATTAATTGGATCATCAATAGATAAACGACCTTCTGCCTCAAGCTGCAAAATGATCACTGCTGTAAATGTTTTTGTTTCGCTTCCGATCTGAAAAATTGAAGGGGTAGGGTTTTGCTTAATCGGTTTCATTCCATCCCATTTGATAGTTCCACTAAAAAAATCACGTGAACTTGCTTCATTTGGACAAACAAGGCTAAGTTCTACTGCCGGGATATGATATTTAATTCGATCTTTGTCAATGATACTCTGGATTATCTGATTGCTAACATTTTTACACGCTGCATATACTGTATTAGTTAATCCAAACAGCAACAAACAAGTGCCTGATAAATAAGTCCATACACTTTTATTGATGTTCATTGCTTTTCTCCAATTACTTCTAATGGGTAACATAGAAAGAAATTTTTTCGTATATAGGATATGATCTATTCATTAATTAATGATTGGTCGCAATTTTGCCAAGATATAACATTCTATGCAAGTAAAAAACTATCACTTTTGTTAGCTCATCGTGACTCATGACGCCTTTTCAGTAAGTCTGCGCAGCTCTCCTGAAAAGATAGAAAAAATCTTTATTATCAATATCCTATATTCATTCGTATAGGATTATATGCTATAACTGTTTGCTGAAAAATATTGCAATAATTAGAACATTCATTAATCTTTTGTGGTAATATTGTCCACTTTTGTTTATTAGGTGGGAAGATGAAGGAAATGAAATCGTTAGCATTATTCGGAGTGATCTTGTTGCTAATAACTTCGGGATTAGCACAAGCCACGATTGTTACCTCAGATAAATCTCAGCAATTACAAAAAGTTGCAGATGATTATTTGCAAAAATACCATAATGTTGAATATATTTCTGGTGTCACCCTGATGGCCTCTGATTCCAGTCAATTGGCGACCGTCTATAGTGGTCATACCGACATGTCTGGATCACAACTGCTAAATTCAAAAAATCTCTATCAAATTGGCAGCATTGGTAAATCATTTACTTCAGCAATTATTTTACAACTTGAAGCAACGCCGAGTTTGCATTTTAGTATTGATGATAAATTGTCGACTTATCTGCCGCAATATTCTGCCTGGGGAGATGTAACAATTCGTCAAATGCTTAATATGACGAGTGGTATTCCGGATTATTTATCACAAGATGATTTTATTGCAGATTATACGGATAATCCTAATAAAAATTGGTTACCTGAAGAAATAGTCGATTATGTAGCTAAAAAACCATTATTATTTCCACCAGGCACAGCATGGAATTACTCAAACACAAATTATATTTTGGCTGGTATGATCATTACAAAATTAACAGGACATTCGATTGAAGAAGAAATGAATCGTCGATTTTTCTCACCTTATAATTCTTCACATTTAAATTTAAAGAATACTCATTACATAACAAATCATTATCCAGTATTTGTCACACCACGTATGACACATGGTTATATGTATAAGCTCCATACAAGTGGAAAGTTTTTTCCGCCCAAAACTGATATGACTTATTTTAGCTTATCCTATGGCGGAGCAGCTGGCGCAATTGTTTCAAATACAGAAGATATCACTCAATGGATTCGTGCATTATTGACTGCAAACAAAGTATTGCCTGCTAAACAATTAAATGAATTCATGAGTCTTGTTTCAGTTGTAACTGGAAAACCACTTAAAACACCCGATGAAAAAGACCCTAATGGATTTGGGTTAGGAATAGGAGTTTCTTATGCTGGTAAAGAAATACCAGGATTGGTTGTTAATTATGAAGGAGAAACATTTGGATATCGAGCGCAATATTTTTATTTCCTAAATCAAAATCTACTTATCACTGGTATTGTGAATAGTAGTGTTGATGCATCAAATGATCATTTGGGAAAATTATTGATGAATGCATATAAAGCCTGGAACAAACTCACCTAATATTTAAGGAAATGAAACCGTCTGATGATAACTTTATTTTTATTCAGCTATCTCCCTATATGGACAATCTGATGGCTTTTCTAAAGTGATTGAATCAAATCGAAATGCAAATGGTATTGATGAAATATCAACCCCATTTTATGAGGTATTCTTTAATGAAACATATCCACGCAATAATATGTGTTAGTTTATTATGCTTAAACTCACTTGCGGCTCAAGCTGATGCAAAAGATCAAAACATTCCAGAAACGTACGCAGCAATACAAAAGCTCGTGGCTGATGCCAGTCAAACTTTTACACCTGGCATTTCATTGAGCGTACAGCTGCCTGGTCAACCTATCAAAACATTCACCAGTGGCATGCGGCAATGGCAGGCACCCGCTGAACCTGTGCGCTCAAATGATGTATTTGAACATGGCAGTGTCACTAAAACCTATACAGCGGCAATTATTCTTCAGTTGATTGATGAGAGAAAACTTACATTGGATGAAACGTTGCAGGATGTTGTAAACAGCCCAACACAGACAAGTGCCATGCAGCCACTTGCTGAAGTAATTAAAAAGTATCCGTACTTGCAGCCTATCACTTTGCGTCAGTTACTGAATCACACCAGTGGAATTGCAGATGAGCTAAGCAATAAAGCGTACTGGGAAACCTGGCGTAATAACCGCCAGCATGTTTGGCTTGATCCAGAGCTGGTTAAGTATGGCGTGAGTCTGCCGCATAAACCATCTGGGGGAAAGATGGGGCATTACTCCAATACCAATTTTACCTTGCTTGGTATGGTCATCGCTGGTGTGTCGGGTAAGTCATATAGTGAGAATGTACATGAGCGTTTATTTAACCCACTGTATTTACGTAACACCTGGTACATGCCAGAAGATTATATTCATAATATGCAGGAAATTAATGCGCGTATGGCGCATGGCTATACGTTATTGACAACTGAACAAGATATGAAAAAGCAAGGTTATCCGCCCTATATGGCCTCAAAGCCTATTTATATTGACCAGCTGCCCGCGTGTCCAGTTGTCACTGGATTTATAAAGGCAGACTACATTGACGTGATGCTCGCCAGCGACCCCAGCTGGCTCGGTACAGAGGATGGCGGTATGGCAGGCACAACGCAAGACTTGGTACGTTGGATACAGGCGTTACAGAGCCATCGCGTAATCAGTGCAGCTGCGCTTGACGAAATGCTGGGTGGCAAAGATCATGCAGGGCTTGTAAAACAAAAATCTGGTACAGACCAGTTTAGAATGCAGTTTGGTCTTGGCATCTATTATTGGACTGTGCTGCAAGGTACAGCAAAAGGTACAATTCTTTGGGGTAAAGGTGGCGGTGAGACAGGATATTCTACCGAGATGAGATATCTACCAAAACAGCATATTGCATTTGCCTATACCATGACAACGGATCCCACGTCCATTCAGCCTGACGTATGGTACAATTTCGAGTTACAGCTGGTTAACATTTTAGTTGCAGCAGGTAGAACCCCATAACGGTCTAAATTGAATATTAAGGCGAATAAACTTGTGGTTAAACAAGAGAGAAGTCTCGCAGCTCTGCCAAAACCTCAGGATTGAACTAAATTTTTTGCGTAATTAAAACTAGAAGATTATTGAGCTACAAAATGAGGCATTATGAAACAATCACTATCGTTAAAATTGCTTGCTACAGTTGGATTACTTTTTTTAAGTAGATATTGCTTTGCATTCACTCCTATTGACTGGAAAACATGTCCTGATAATCCTACTTTCCAATGTGGTTTTTTAATTGTACCAACAGATTATAAAAATCCAGGTGCAGGCACAATTCAATTACCTGTGACGTTACATAAAGCGAGCGGTCATTCATTAGGGACTATAGTTTATAATTATGGCGGTCCTTGGGGAGATAATGTTTCTGCCCTACATCATTTTTATAATGATTATTCTGCAGAAATAAAAGAAAATTTTGATTTAGCTACCTTTAATCCCCGTGGTGTTTCACCCAATACAATTGAGTGTTATTCCGATCAAATAGATTTAGTCCATAAGATTGACAGAAAATATGATCTTACATATTTTAATACTGAGAAGGGAGCGCGAACAAGTTTTGAAATAGCATCGAAAAAAAGTGCTCTTTGTCAATATCAGAAAAATTCGTTATATCCATATGTAGGCACAAAAAATACTGTGCAAGATATGGATCTATTAAGGCAAGCACTGTATGTTGATACAATCGATTATTACGGCGTTTCTTATGGGACACGTTTAGGATTAGCGTATTTAATTACTTATCCGCAACATGTTAGTAACATGGTGCTTGATTCAAACCACTCGCCTGATAATGATTTCCTTAAATTTACGCAAGATAAAGCGTTAGCAATAGAAAATGCGTTACATCATTCATTTGATCTCTGCGTTGCAGCAGGAAATAAGTGCCCTCTCTACCGTTCATCATCCAGTGAAATTCAAGCAGATTTTCAAAAACTCATGCAAGAAGCACAAACGACTGGCATTCCTACTTCTAAAAAATATAATCACAGACCTTTCACAGCAGCGATGTTATCAAATTTAGTTTTTGACGCAATTTATACATCCGATCTGTGGCCTGGGCATGCTGCTGCAATGAAGCAAGCAATGATATCGAATAATGCGGATTTATTAATGGATCTTTATATGAATGAGGGAGGAATTAATGGCAGTGAATATAATCCAGTAACTAATAGCTATAAAACATATGATGATTCCGGTTTAAATCTCCCTAATATTGTGGTTTGCACTGATTATTTTATTCCAGCACTTTTTCAAAAAATTGAAAGCTGGATGCAAGTATCAGATACATTGCGTGCACAGAATCCACTTTTAGGTGGTCAATATTCTTCGATACAATCAACAATCTGTACTCACTGGTTAGGTAATAGTCAACCGTTACTGCCAAATTCTGTATTACCCATTACGCAAGTGCAGCCGAACGTGTTGGTGGTTGGTAATGCATATGATCCTGGTACACCGCTTGTATGGAGCCAGAGCGTAAGTGATTATCTGACAAAATTAAACGTCAATAATACACTGCTCGCATGGGAAGGAATGGGACATGCTTCTTATCATTTCAATGCGCCTTTAAATGGTTGTGTTGATAATAACGTAGATAATTTTTTTATGACGGGAAAACTACCGGTGACAAAAATATGTAATGATCAAATCAATCCATTTGAGCAGAATGATACTCATAAAAAAATAATTAGAAAGATTTTTCCTGTGATGAAATTTTAATATCTTACGCCATAAGCTGTATGCCTCTTGTGGACGACATGCAGCTTAATCAAAAATCCACTACTCTGGAGTCAATTCGGGGTTGGACAAGTACTTCTGCATCAACTGCGCTAGTTTGCGATCGTCTTCGATAATCAAGATCTGCTTGCTCATAACGCACTCATGACTTAAGCGTTTTTACTGGGATGATTTTGTAAAACTGCGTATGGAGCTACCCTGAGCATTAGACGTAGGGATTCCTTCTAGTTTTTCAGCCGCTTGAATGGCTAAATAGGCAATAGATACAGCATCATCAGAAGGATCACTGTTCGTTGCGGTGGTGATCAACAAATAAGGGATGGGTAATTTTGGATTTTGAACAAGCACCCAGAAAAAGCGATAGCCAAAAGTCTCACCTTCATAATCCCAGATAATACCCAGTTTAGGGAAGTAAGCCGTTGTTAATCCTAAGGAATAACCATCGGTTACAGTAGGGCTCATGCTAACGGGTTGACCAGGCGTACAATTGTATGATGTGCTTTCACATACGGCGGTTTCGAGTTCTTGGTATTGTTGAGCCTTTAATTGTAATGTTGAATTTTGGTTAAAGATGGCTTCAAACCACTGCGTCATGTCTTGTAGATTTGAAGTAATGGCGCCTCCAGGCCCCGCCTCAGATTCATCTACATTCGTGACATCAGCACCGGTTGGCATATAAGAGTCACCAAAATCATATCCATGGATCACCCTATTAGGTATGTTGGCATAGCGATACACGACAGGTAAATTTGAAAAAGAGTAAGGCAAATAAAATGTGTTGCTCAGATTTAATTTGTCCCGCGCAAACACTTGGTGCTGTAGCTCAGACTCCAGGGATTGACCGGTGATTTTCCTAATAATCATCCCCGCCAAAAGATAGTTGGTGTTGGAATAGGACCAATTACTTCCCGGAGGAAAAATGCCCTCGTTCACACAATTATTGCTGGGGCAGTTTTTTTGTTGATATTTCCAGGTGATATCGATTAACTGCTCAGGCGTCCAGTGTGGACCTGGGTTGTAATTGGGGATATAAGCATCACCAAATGCAGAAGGTTCTTGATAGTCTGGAATCCCGCTGGTCATATTCAGTAATTCTTTAATCGTTGCCTTCTGCCAGGGCGCAGGAAGGTTTGATAAATATTTACTAATCGGATCATTAATATTGAGTTTGCCTTGCGCTTCCAACTGCAAAATCAATACGCCAGTAAAGGATTTAGTGATACTGCCCACTTCAGTGAGGTTATTGTCGGTCGGACTGGGCGCAAAAGTATCTTTGGAGGTTCTTCCTGCATAGTAACTTTGGAAATTTCCAGATCCTGTACTCACCCCTAAAGACACTTCGGTAATGCCTTCAGAGATGGCGTGAGAAGAGAGGTAATTATCGGCCAGTTGTTGCAAGTCTTGGTTATTGTTAGCATTCGCCAATAAGGTTGTTGGCAATATCAGTGCACTGGTCAACACAATATTTTTTAATAATTTCATATAATGGCTACTTGTTGTTAATGACTTTTCTATAAGGCTGGATTATACACACTTATTGTGTAAAATTAAATCATTACATCTTAATTTGATAGTTAGCTCAGCATATTGATTTATATAAAAAAGTTCGCTAGTTTTGCCGCCTCGCTTTAACAAGCAAGTGAATCTATGAGCCACCCAGACTGATAGATAAGTCGCAAATATTAAGGCGATTAGATTAGGGGTTAAGCAAGGAAGAACTCACGCAGTCTTACCGAAAACTCAACATAATTTTTTCTCTGTTATGTAGAGATCGTCAACGCGGAATTTTGTTTTTTTTCTTTAAACACCCAGTACCGCAATAGTAAATAACTAATCCACATAGTCATTCCAATTGCAGCAACAATGCCAACATAAGGAGACAATTGAAATTGCTCAACCACAATACGCATGATAAATAGCGTAATACAATAATTGGTAGCTAACATCGTGAGATATTTAGAAATTTGATATAGGCTAAGTGTGCTCCGCCCTTTGAATGTTAAATTACGATTCAGAGAAAAATGCACAATCACCGCGGCAACATAGGCAATCGATACCGAAATCCGGTAATCAATTTTCATCATGCCCCAAAGCAAGGTAAAACTGCCAATATTAACAAACGCTGATACTAGTCCGACTATGATAAATAGTAACATTGTTTTTTTATGGTCATGGTAAAGCCGAATAATGATATTCATACCTATTTATCTTCCGCCAATGATTGTTGCAATTAATTTAACACTTTTTGTAGGTCTGCGCACACTTACCGAAAACTCAGCATAAGCACATGCGGTAGCAAGCATTACCCGTTCAAAGGATACAATTAAAATTTGTTTACTGAGCATAAACAGTTAACAAATTTATCAGTTTCTTCAAAAAAAAGATTGTGGCCTGAATCTTCAAACCAAATACACTCTTTATAAGGCGCTTCTATTTTTTTGAAATATTCATAAATGGGCAATGGATGAGTTATAAAATCATTCCTACCAGCAAAAATATATATCGGCGTACAATAATCTTTTTTATCGCCCAAATTAACATCTAATATTTCGTCAAAAAACATTTTCGATTTTAATAAATTAAATGTTCCGCGTATCAGATAAAAATAATCTAATAAAGAATATTCAGGAACACAAAGCGCATTCATAATTATCCTAAATAAATGAAATTTGTTAATTGCAATTTTGTTAAATTGAAATTGCCATTTTCTAAGAACTGAAAAATCCTTTATTGTTAAATTACTCAACTCAGCATTCTTAAACGAGCTGAGTTTTTCCAAAGCTCTTATTGCACTTTTATTATTATTCTCATATGCAATTTTTAAAGTGTTATCGTAACCTATTTTTTCATTAATTTTGGTGTTAATGAATTGCCCTATTCCTACATATCCATAAATTAATTCAGGATGATCTTGTGCTAATTTCAAACCTAAGACACTTCCCCATGAATGAAGGGTGCCAGCAAGATTCGTCCGTAAATGCAACACAAGATTCGTTAAAATCTATTCCCGTGAATAGTTGGAATATTTGCCTGTGCCAAACGTCCTATGCCTTCAACAACTTCATTATACTGATGGCGGATCCCTCTAAAAGCTTGTGGGACAATATTTACAACATCATTAATAACTGCAGTTAATGCAGCTATCAGTATTGGACACATTGGACCTGTTTGTAAATGCCATACTCTTTGAGTTGCTGCTTCATGCCCACGAGTTTGAGATAAATATAAGTAAGTCATTAGTAAAGAGAGCTCTACTGTTACAGTAGCTATTGTTAGTTCACGAGGAGCTACATTCCAAACTTGTTGTAACTCTGCTCTAAGCACTCTACCAAGATCCAACTCTACTCCAACAATTCCGCCAACTTGGGCAACGAAAAACGCTAATATGTCTTGTGCCCCGAAAAATCGTCTAAACATCACTCACTCCCAGTTACATTATTTATAGTTCATTAAAACGACCGTTATTCTGCACTCCGTGGTTTTCTAAAAAAGGAGTTTTAAATGGCCGAAATTTGGTATAGTATACTGGTTCCTATAATCTGAGTCTACTTAACTATTCAATTATTAAGTATAAGAAACTTATCCGACAATGGACTACACAATAGCTGCCACAGGAGCTCAAATGAAAATCGGTTATGCACGCGTCAGCACACGAGAACAAAACCTTGATATGCAGGTCATCGCATTAGAAAATGCGGGTTGCGAGAAAATATACGAAGAGATTGTCAGTGGTGTTAAGGCGGATCGCCCGGTACTAAACAATTTGCTAAAACAATTACGTCCGGGTGATACGTTAATTGTATGGAAATTAGATCGCTTGGGTCGATCCTTAAAACACCTTGTTGATCTTGTTCAAGTGCTTATCCAGAATAATATTGGTCTATGCAGTTTAAATGATCCCATTGATACCACCACTTCTCAAGGCCGACTCATTTTTAATATATTTGCATCGCTCGCAGAATTTGAACGAGATATTATTCGTGAGCGCACTCAAGCTGGTTTAAGTGCAGCACGCGCGCGTGGGCGCTTGGGTGGCAGGCCACGGGGATTACCAAAAAAATCAGAAGCAACAGCGTATGCAGTTGAAACCTTATACCGTGAAGGAAAACTTTCTGTGATGCAAATCGCAAAAAAATTAGGGATTTCCAAGAGTACTCTTTATAAATATCTACGCTTTCGTAATGTGGAAATCAGCAAATACGAGCATCAAACATAAATAAAAAATATTAAGGGGTTGGTATTTCACACTATTCGCCACAGCAACTCATCGAGTGCGGTAGATTTTCTCAGGCAGATTTAGAAAAAATAAGATCATATCGAGGAAACCATAATAAACTGGGATTTGCATATCAGCTTATTTATGCCAGATTATTAAATTATTTTCCTAAACAAAAGCCATTTGAGATCATCGATGAAATTATGTCGTTTGCTTCAATGCAAATTGGAATTGATAAAAAACAAATTTCAGAATATTTAAAACACAGACAGCATATTTCGAGACATCAAGATAATATTCGAGAATATTTGCGTTTAAAATTATTTGTTACATCGGACAATTTCGCTAAATTTTTATTTGAAACGGCAAAACGCGTTGATCAGGTTACTCTTCTACTTGCAGAGGCGAAACAGTTTTTAAAAACGAATAAGATATTATATCCAAGCAATGATACATTAGAGCGAATAATCATTACCCAACGTGAAAAATCTCGTCAGGATATTTTTACTCGATTAATGGCATTACTCAATGACAGTACCAAAGAAAAATTAGATCAATTATTACAAGTTGAAAATCGTTCGTCAAAACTGCAATACTTAAAGTATCCACCCTCTATTCCATCTCCTAAATCCATGTTGGTACTCGCCAGAAAATTGACTCTTATTAAAGAGACGCAAATTTTAGAAGTCGATATCAGATGGATTAACAACAATTATCAACGCAGTTTGGCCAAGTACGTTCATCGTTGTTCGGCAAACAGATTGAGAGAATTGAAAACACCGCATCGCTACACAGCACTAATCTGTTTTCTATGGCAAACGAGCCGAGATACGCTTGATTATATGGTAGATATGCACTCAAAAATACTCACGAGAGTTTATTCAAGTTCTGAAAAGAAAATTGATCTTGAAGTCCAGAAAAATCGTAAAAATATAAAAAAAGCATTATCGATGCTGAAAACGATAGGAACAGATTTGCTTGACAAAGAAATAGATGATGCAGATCTCAGAAAAATCATATTCAAAAAAATTAAAAAGGCTGAGTTGAAAACACAAATAACAGAATCTGAGCCGTTATTAACAGGAAAATTTAGCCATATCTTCAATTTTGTGATGAGCCGATTTAATTATTTCCGTCGTTTTTCTCCCGCATTGCTTGAACATTTACAATTTGAAACGGAAAGCAATCATGGCAATATTCTATTAAAGGCAATTGATGTTCTGCGTGATATGAATAATGATGATAAACGGAAATTACCTCTTGATGCACCGATTAAATTTATTCCAAAAAAATTATTGCAAATAGTGATACAAAATGGAAATTTAGATCGACGTGCATGGGAATGTGCATTACTCACATCGATTCGAGATGAGATTAAGTCAGGCAATTTATCGATTAAAGGTGGAAAACGGTATAGTCAATTTAATGATTTTTTTATACCTGATAACGAATGGAAAAAAATACGTATTGATTTTTTTAAGCGAAATAAGCTTCCGCAGAGTTATAAAGAGGTTCCAGCTTATTTAAAAAAACGCCTCAATGCTGCATATGATAATTTTTTAAAACATGAAACTGGAAATGAATATGCAAAAATTGAGAATGGCGCATGGGTTCTATCTGTTGATCCAGCAGAATCATTCACTCAAGATGAACTCATTGCGTTAGAAAAACTTAAATCATGGCTATCATCGCGTATGCGTACTATAAAATTGCCACAATTATTGATTGAGGTTGATAATGATTTACATTTCACCAAAGAATTTATGCCAGCCTCTCAGCAATGGAAGCGTGAAGCCGATGAAATTCGTTCTATTTTAGTAACAGTAATGGCACATGGCTGTTTTATTGGCCCTTATACGATGGCGAGATTAACGCATGGCGTCACCTATGAGCAGATACGAAATATTACCGACTGGCAATTAACAGAAGATGCGCAACGTCTAGCCTTAGCCAATATTGTGAATGCGATTTCTAAATTAGATATTAGCAAGCAATGGGGTGATGGCAAAACATCAACAAGTGATGCCCAGCGTTTTGAATACAAACGTAAATCACTTCGACAAACTTACAGTACAAAATTTGGTGATTATGCTTTGGAATTCTATACATTTGTTGCAGACAATTATGCGCCTTATTATAGTACGCCCATTGAATGTACCGAGCGTGATGCACCTTATGTTTTGGACGGTGTTCTTTATAATGAAAGTGATTTGAATATTGAAGAACACTACACGGATACGCATGGATTTATGGAAATAAATTTTACTGCATTTGCCATGATCGGCAAAAAGCATAGCCCACGTATTAAAGGTGTTCAACGGCAACGTATTTACAAAATCGATAAAAATAAAAATTACGGTTCACTAACGCCACTAATTAAATCAAACGATCGGCTGATTCATATGGATTGGATTACTGATCAATGGGATCGCATAGGGCATTTCTATGTTTCTTTAGAACGTGGCCATATTACTGCATCAACCGCATTAAAACGATTGGCAGGATTTGATGATAAGAATCATTTTTATCGTGCGAATCGTGAATTTGGCCGCGTTTTAAAAACAGAAAACATATTGGAATATATGGCAAACCCGTTGCTAAGACAAAATCGCAGACGAGGATTGCTGAAAGGTGAACAAATTCACCAGCTTGCTCGTGATGTTGCTTACGGAAAGCGCGGTAAAATCAGTGTGCGCGATTTACATGAGCAAAAAAATACTTGCAGTTGTCTTACTCTAATTTTGGCATGTATCATTTACTGGCAGGCAAAAGAAATTAATCGTGTGATTAATGAGTGTGGTGATGAGTTAGATCCTGCTTGTTTAGTAATGCTGCCGCATGTAAGTCCAATAGGATGGGATAATGTTATTTTGTATGGCGAATATGTTATCGATAAAAGATTGATCAAATAATCCTTGTGTTGCATTTACGGACGAATCTTGCTGGTACCCCAATGACCTAGAACAAAGATTTTTTCTTTTTTAAAATGATTTATTAAGTAGTTTACTATTTCTAAAGTATCAGCATGCATTTGATCAATCGTTACAGATTGAGAAATAGATTTTTTATTAGCACGGTAGGTCTTGCCTGTACTTCTTTGATCCCATTGAACAATAATAAAATTAGATTCTAATGAATTAAAAATAGATGAAAACGGCATCATAGAAAAACCTGGGCCTCCATGAATAACTAGAAGCAGAGGGTTTTGTTTATTTTCGCCTCGAACAGAAATCCATTGTTGGATGTTACCAATTTTTATTGATCTTAATTCATTAAATCCTTCATTTAAACGCTTATTACGATCTTCGATTATTTTGTATTGCAGATATTTTCTATAAAATAATAAAGCAGGAAGCAGCGGCACGATAGTTAAAATAATAATAATTATACCAATATATTTAAATATACTCTTAATTAAATTTAGTATCATTCTGCTTACCTAGTCAAAATTCGATAATTTACTTTCATCACTAAGAGCTTTTTTTCGTTTAGCAGTACCGACAAGTGTTCTTCAAAATGGCGCTTAAGATCAGTTTTGAAATCTGTGTAGTAAGCGCCATTTTGACAAAGCAACACATAAACCCAACAGGATTTATTCATTAGGTTAAGCTTTACCAAATAACTCTTGCGCTCTCTTTCTCATCTTTGCAGGTGTCACATCTTCGATATGGGTAGACACATACCATTGATGGCCAAATGGATCTTCAATCGTGCAGCTTCGATCGCCATAAAACATATTTTCAATTTCACGAATTACTTTCGCACCTGACGAAACCGCTTTTTTAAAGACATCATCGACATTTTTTACATAGAGATAAATACCGATTCCCGTACCACCATTCGGACTTACCGCGCCTTTTTCAGGGCATTCATCCGCTAGCATGATCATGCAATCCCCTATTTTCAATTCCGCATGGCCTACTTTACCGCCATGCTCCATTCGCATACGTTCTTTTGCACCAAATACTTTTTGGTAAAATTTAATTGCACTAGCGGCATCATTCAAAATGAGATAAGGAGTTACACCGTTGTACCCTTTTGGAATCGCTGTTACTTTTTTCTTTTTGACTCTTACAGCCGCTTTTTTAGCAGAAAGCTTCTTTGATTTTTTAACTATTTTTTCAGTCACTTTTTTCTTTTTTAATGTCGATTTCTTTGGTCGTGCCATCTTTAGTACCTCACCTTAATTTAATTGTTAATCGTTTCTTTCAACTGTGTTGCCGCTTTAAATATTGCAACAATGGCTTTAGGTATTATCATTTCTTTGCCTGTAGCTGGGTTTCGTCCTTTACGTTCGGCTCTCTCTTTTATTGAAAAACCGCCGAAACCTTGTACCATAATTTTTTCTTGCTTTGCCATTTTTTCAGCGATCACCTCAAAAGTTGCAGAAAATGCTTTTTCAGCATCGATTTTAGATAACCCAGATTTTTCGGCAATCAATGCAATCAATTCACCTTTACTCATTCAAGTCTCCTTAGATTTAAAATATAATTAGAACCGAAGATAATATGCTAAACAATTTGATTCGTCAGTTCTTATTTAAGATGCACTCCAATAATCATTAGCATATTTTTTAAATTTTATGGCTGGTCGTTTTAGCAATAATGACAAGTCATTTGAAATTTCACCGAATAACCCCTGACGTACGCCAGCAAAAAATGCTTGCCAAACAGATTCGTTTTTAAAGTCATGATTTTCATATTCAGGGTGGCTCCATGTATCCACGTAACGAATAGCCCTATTGCACACTTTCGATAATATTTCGGCTATTTGATAATAATTAAGGGATTCATCCCCTGTTAAGGTATAAATTTTATTTGTGTGATCATCGCTTAATAAAATAGTAGCCGCAACTTCTGCAATATCTCTTACATCTATAAAACTTGTTTTTCCTAAATCAGCAGGGTAATAGAAAGCATTATTTTTGGTGATAGAATTTTTCTCATCCGTGTTAAAATTTTGCATAAAAGTGTTTGGTCTTAAAATCGCATAAGGGATTTCAGATTTTTCAATTAATATTTCTGATGCGCGCATTTCAAAAATATCAGGAAATATTGATGAAAGAAGCACAATATGCTTTATCGAGGAAGCCTTGATAATGTCTAACCATTCTTTTTCCAGTACTTCATTAGCAGGGACTAGCCAAAATATTCTATCAATCCCATTAAATACATTTTGATCTAACGCTGAAAAATCAAACTGTCGCAATTGAACATGATCCAAATTCATGCGTTTAGCTTTTTCAATATCGCGAACAAAAGCATGGATTGAAATATTTTTTTTAGTTGATAGTATTTTTATTAATTCACTACCCACAGTACCTGTCGCGCCAACTACTCCGATTGAAGTATTCATGTTTACTTACTCATTTATTTTGACGATAACGTGTTAACCCATATGTCGCATAACTGCAGCTAATTGAATTGTAATATGGTTCTCAATCATCTTCATTTGAAAATAAATCATCTAACCTTAAAGTTCGAATACCCATCGCTTTTGCGCATTGTAAAAAAAAAGCAAATGGGAATTTTCCTAAATTAATTGTTTTATTAATATTAGGTGCAGTTTTATGTATCCCAATTGTTTCTAATGCCTGTCTAAGCCCTTCATAATTTAGTCCTTTTTTTACCATTTCTGATTTTAGGAAAATGGCAGCTTTTTTTTCCCATTCTGTTCGCTCCGTCATGATAAGCACCTCTTCTTTAAGAGTAATAAATGTAACTTATAAGTTATAAAAATGTCAAATAAGTATTGACAGCAAACTTTGATTAGTTATAATAGTAACTAATTAGTGATAATTATTACTAATTAGTTTTATAATTTAATTAATGGAGTAATATATGCAAACATTATCAATTGAAAATTTGAAAAGAATAGCGCCCTCTATCTTTACCGAGAGTAGCGCAAACCGAACCACCGACAAATACCAGCACATTTCTACTGCTCGGATTGTTGATGGATTAAGAACGGAAGGCTTTTTGCCAGTATGGGCAACTCAATGCAGAAGCAGAATTGCAGAAAAGAAAATATTTACTAAACACATGCTGAGGTTCCGACATCTGGATGCCAAGCCTACAGCATCCGGTTTATTTCCGGAAATAGTATTAATTAACTCGCATGACGGTCTTTCTTCTTATCGATTAATGGCGGGTATCTATCGCTTGGTTTGTTCAAATGGGTTGATTGCGGGCAATACTTATAATGAAACTCGAATACGCCATCAGGGCGATATTTTAGGGCAAGTCATCGAGGGTACTTATGAGGTCATAGAAGATTCAAAAAAAATGATAGATGTCGCGGATCAAATGAGTCGGACAAGTTTAAATGCAAAGGAGAGATTAATCATAGCCGAGTCTGCCCACGGTCTCAGGTTTGATGGTACCCCTTTAAGCTGCGCCATAGAGCCGTTGAAGCTATTAAAACCTCGTCGCTTTGCAGAGCTTGAAAAAAATGACCTTTTCACCGTATTTAATGTCATTCAAGAAAACGTCATTAAAGGCGGTCTTAAAGGTTATACCAGAAATCAAAATGGACGTTATAAAAAAGTTAGCACCCGAGAAATTAACAGTATTGATCAAAATACAGCTTTAAATCGTGCACTCTGGTCACTTGCTGAAAAAATGATGGAGTTAAAGAGTGCATAAGACAAATGGTGATAATGAAATCATTATCACCATCCACCCGCTAGGTAGGTTCCGTTAAAACCTATCTAGCAATCACCTTAAACAACCAAGTTAGGAGTATTAAAATGACGGAAGTAATAATACAAGATAATGCAGTACTGGTAAAAGAAATTGCCATTTTTTGGAATATCGAAGATGTTCAAAGTATTCGACCTGATCTATCTGATGAAAAGGCAAGTACTGTTTTAAAACATTTGAAAAAAAATCATGATGCAAGTGTAGGAGTCAATTGGGAAACCATCGAAGTAGTTGCCGATATTGTATTCCCCGAAATTGAATCCGCGAATAAAGGAGAAGCATCATGATTAAATTCATCCTGTCTAAAATTTCCAAACCAGTTCTAACATTTTTTGTAGGTCATAGAAGGAAAAAAAGATGCCAAAAAATGATGCGGACTTATCTCAAAATTAAAAACACTAAATATTGTGCAAGTTACCATAATAAGGGGTTAAGGTATGAATGAATTCAAAGTGACTTTTAAACGCCTTGAGGTCTTCTATCAAACTATCATACTAACAGCCTCAAACGCTGAAGAAGCACGCATCAAGGCTGATGCTTTATCATTGGAAGGAGCTATTGAATATGACTATTTTAAAGAATCAAACATCATGGATGAGTATATTTGTGATTTAGAAAAAATTGATTGAGATTCTCACTGCCGGTTTAGTAAAGCCGGCAGTTTTTTCTTCCCTGAAATATTACAACTCAAGTACCCTGTTCAGTTTATTGTATGTTGCATAGATACTTTTTTTATAGACGTAGTTATGTATAAATGTATGTGAATGATAATTCCCAACACCTCGCCAAATATCTTTACCTTCTGCAATACTTTGAGCAAGTATCCACGTGCCGACAATAACATTCTTGCAAGCATTATATTGAATATCATTTTTGGTATAGCCATAGGCTGCAATTTTAGGCAGCCAGATATCGTTAATTTGCATGACACCATAGTCACGGCTGCCATCTTTATTATTAACAGCCTGTCCATTTCGCCCATTTTCTTTTTGTATAACAGACAATATTAACGTTGCTGGTACATGATATGTAATCGCCGCAACGTTAATACAATCAACTCCTACATCATTGATCATGACAGGTATCATCATTAAACCCATTAAGAGATAATGCTTTGCTTCTGATTCATGTGAATCTGCCAGTCTTTATCCTTAGACAAAATATACTGCGCTGCTTGCTCAACAAAATCATCAATCTTTTGAACACCCGCCCATTCACAATATTGCTTAATTTCATCGATAATATTTTTTTCAATACTGATACGCATTTGTTCTTTGGTCATTTTTTCTTTTGCTTTAATGATTGGCATAAATACACTCCTGAATAGTGATATTAAAAAATAGTTTTTATTGGCTAAAATTTCAGACAAAAAATTTATATTCTTTGCCAAAAAGTTAAGACAATTTTTTAAATAAAAAATCTGTTAGTTGAATCCTTTTTTTTGATTTAACTTATTTTTAAAGTCATAAGAGGAGCACACACTTCGCACCGGTGTGGGTGCATTAAAATCTTTTTTGAAACAATGAGTTAGTTCATTTATGCAATTAGACACTTCTTTTTTTAAAAGAAATGACTCAAGTGCCACTTTGACACGTGATGGCACAAGAACGTGCCGCATCAATTTTCCAATTTTCCTGAGTTTATGATGGATTATCTGCATTTTTCCTCCTTTTTTGTGCCACTCTGGCACATTATTATTTAATAACGTGTCATTTTGGCACGCGCTCAATTAATGATTTCGCCTGTTTCTGGGAGAAGTTTTTTGACGTGATTCATCGCTTGTTCCTTACATTTTTTTAAAAGCGCATCACTTTCATCCTGATTAATATCATCTCTACTCATCATCAACTGACGTGAAATTAATAATGATTCTAAGACCCATCGCATGATGTTTTTTAAAGATTCTGTCATGATACTTAGATCATTTGGTTCATGGATTTCAGTATTTTTTTCAGCTACCGACTTTTCAAGTTTTCGACCCAGATCAACCAATTCACGAATCGATTGTGCGAGAGATCTGCTCTTTTTTTCCTTAGTTCTATCCTCTAAATCTTCTAATACTTCATCATAAAAAGTGACATTAATGCGTCTCATAAATCTCTCCTTTAAGTTAAATTTCTCTTTCAATCTGAATGGGTTTTGCAGTCATTTGGGGCGTTTGTTCGATTAATTTGGGCTGTACTGTTTTACTTATGGCATGCTCCATCTTCTGATGATTCATTTTGATTTCATCACTCATATTCCTTGCAAATTGATTAATTTCGCTTGAGTTAATTGTTTTATGCGGCAGTATTTTATTTATCATTTTTTGATTGATTTTTGGTGGCATCAACTTAATAGCCGTATTGATCATCGGATCATGAGAATGCTTTTGATAGAAGGTAATATGAGAAATAGCACGCTTAAAATCGTTCTGAATGCTTAATGGGCCTTTTAGAGTGAGGACATCATTGTAGTCGTACTTTTCTTTATTCTTAATGGAGGGAAGCATAAAGTTCACCTCCTTTTGGTGCGATATAAATCGCTCGGAAGCCTCACGAATCACTTTATTTTCTCTTAATTCTTTGCCGTCATAATCGAGACTTAAGACGACTTTTTTAGGTAATGACTCATGATCAAGAAATGAAAAAAGTTGTATTCCTAAGACACTTTTGATGGTCGCATCCGGCAATGCCTTGGCTAAAGAGAGCCCTGTAACTGTGCCTTCTGAAAGAATAACTGTACCGTTTTTTCTATCCGGTGTAATGGCAACACTTCCGCCTTTTTTAGAACCAAAGGTTTGTTTTCCAACTGATAAATTGGCAGCCTTTTCACCTGTATTTGGATTCAAATAAACAGCTTCAACAGCAATAATTTCATTTTTTTTATCGCGAACAATACTTACTAAAGCAGGCAATTTTTGTTTGTTGATGGATGAATAAATACCTTGATGAAAACGAATATCATCAGATATTTTCATATCGGTTATATCAATACCACGGTATTTTTTTAAGTAGATATCAGCAAGGGTATTCTTTAAAGCAACGCTTTCAGTGGCAATTTTGTTCGCTTTAGCATGCATTTTTTTCTGGTAATCAGTTGTTTGATTGAGAGAACCATCTACCGGTTTCGTCTTATCTATGGATTTTTTATTAAAACTTGACGGGATCTCTGGTGCCATTCCTAACCATCTTGCGGCATAGTCTATAGCATCAATCTTTGACATATTGCATTGTTTTTCGATAAAGGAAAGCATGGAGCGACCTTTCGCATTACTCTCTGAAAAGTCATTCCACCACCCTGCCTTTTCGCCTTTTGTTGTGACAGACAAACTACCTTGCTTACTGCCAAATTTGAGAAAATTGCTCCCACGCACTTTGGGCTCACCTAAAATTTCAATGGCGAGGCGTTCAGCTTCAAAGTTTAATCCTGCTTTGAGTTTTTGAAGATCGTATCGAATTTTGGGCTGAGAGATAGGCTGATTTGTTTGATCGATTGTTTTCGATTTGGCTGATATTTTGATTTGATTGCGCGCTATCGGATATTCACCTGTCACTTCTAAAGCACTCATCTTGTCTCCGAGGTTAGTACTAATCTGATCCTGAAGTTTGGGTTTGTTGTCTGTATAAAGACGTAATTGATTAACTGGACGCGTGAGCGTGACCAAAAATGTTTTCAAATTCATTAGGTTTTTTCGATAACTCTCAAAGAGGGCCAAAACAGTAGAATAAGTGCCGCCCTGTGCACCATACGCCGTTATTGCATAGGCATGATCCCAATGACGATGTTTGTGATCTTGATTATTAAAGGTCAATTCTGATTTATCAGAACGTTCAACCGTAATATGTTCTCGCACAATTTTTTTTACGACTGCTATATCGGTCGAATGGATATTTTCTTTTCGATCAGATCTTACCCAAACAATTTTATCGCCGACTTTTAAATCTCGTTCTTCTTTTTTAAAAACTTCTACTTGATTGTTAAGTCGTTTTGAAGAAATTGGAATGCGCCATAGAAAAGCTTCTGATTTCTCATTCATTTTTTGAAGTGTTAACATATTTAATGCAGTATCAACTGACTGAATGGTGAAATAATCTCCTGCTAAAAAATTTTTACTTGCTGAACGTGTAAAACGAATGATCTCCCCTTTTTTAAAATTTTGAGCTTCTGATCGCTCAATCGATGACATATCTTTTGAAACAAGGACAGGAAAGGTGTGATTTAATCCACTAAGATAACCCTTTTCTTCTAGTTGTTGTCTAACCGCATGATTAACGGCCTTTCGATCCTCATGGCTCGGCGTAATAATCTGTACATCTTCTTTTTTTTCGACTAAACCAACGTAATCACTCGCAATGGCCGTAATTCTTTTCTGATACGATGCTTTCTTCTCTTCATCTTTTTGCTCATGAGCAGACTTGTCATCTTTCATTTCGATAATGTTATTTTCCAAAATAGAAAATGTTTTACTGACATCACCTTCATAAATAGCTTTCACTGCTTCTTTTAAAATAGGGTTTTCCTGACGACGGATATCGGTCAGTGTGATCACTCTGTCGTTCAATATTTGTTGGATCATATGATGCGGTTTTCCAGCTTCGATTGCGGCTAGCTGGTGTGGGCTATCACCTGTTGCAATCATTTGTCTAAATCCGAATGTATGCACAATAGATAAAATATCCCGCATTTTACGGTTAGAAATCATCGAGGCTTCATCGACAATTAATATTGTTTTATCGAACGAACCTTTTTGTTGAAGATGAGGTTGTTGCATATCAATTAAAAATTGATCAATAGTTTGCGATTGAATCCCACGTGCTGCCAATTCCTTAACGGCTTTATGAGTGGGTGCAATCCCTCGGACTTGATAACCCGCATCGTTCCATAATTCTTTTGCCGACAGCACATCTGATAAGCTTGCCATCATAGTGGTTTTACCCGTCCCAGCTCGTCCTTGTATCGCTAAAACGCGATCACGGCTTTGCAGAATAGTTTTAATAGCTGCCATTTTCTCCGCATTCAATGAAGTTTTGGCCTTATGCTTTTCGATCATCTCAGTAGACGCAATAGGTGCTAACTTACCCGCATCTTTTTCAGTCAATGCAATAATTTCTTTCTCAATTTTGATGGCTTCCTGCGTGGTCCACAGTACACCTTGATTTGTTGCCGTTCGCGAAAGAATCCCTGCTTTCTCCATTGCTTTCAGAGCGTGAAGTAAATGTGCTTGATTGACATCTCCAATCGCATATTTAACCGCAACCTCCATTAATTCCTTATGTATAAATCCAGCATTGCGTTCACTCAAATGCCGCATGGCATAGTCGACTGCTTGAATCGCTTTTTTGGATAATTGAGCTTGAGTGTCATTTGGACCTTTTATCGATTTTTCCAAAATCTCATAGAATTTATCTAACTCTTTTTTAATATCCGTTGATGATTGTAAAATGGTATGTGCTGTCAGTTTATGACCCGTTTTTTTCTCGATCGTCTGCTGTAATAGATTTGTCTCATCTGTATAAAGACTCAGTTTTTTAGGTTGCGCGATTAATTGAAAAAAACGCCTTTGATTCACATTAAATGAATGACTCGTCAAATTCGCAATAAAATGTTCTGCTTTGACGTGTGTCAATTGATGAGGCGTTCCTGCATAACCATAATCAAAATGTCGTTGATAGGGTTTGGATACATCAATAAAAAGTGGGCGACCCCGATCTCGCACCAACTTAACTCTATTACCGCGAATATTTGCAATAGTAAATCTTTCACCTTTAACGACATTGGCATACTTCATCGAACGATGGGATTGCAAACGTTCGCCTATTGACCACTCCTGCTGTTTTTCTTGAAAAACTTCCGCATGTAAGTCTGGTTTCCAATAAATTATTTTATCGTTTTTGTCATTCGTGCGTTTCAACAATACTGTATTTTGTTTTTTATTTTGACCCATGACTTTGAGGTATTCGCTTTGTGAAGGATTGGTATTTAAACGAATGACGTCCCCTATGGAATAGGAGGCTGCATTGACTCGTCGGTGTTCTGGAATGAATTTAGGAATTAACACTGTGACTGAAATACCGTTTTTTAATTGCCTAGATGCTTTTAATTGATTATGAGTTAATTGATTAATTGACGACACTTCTGTAGCATTTTCTCCGACAAGATAAACGCGCTGGTGATTTTTAAGTCTCGCGTAATGATTTGCCATAGCCTGTAATCGTTCATCTTTTTGGGATATCTCAACACTATTTTCTCGCATTTTTTCAAAAATCGTTATTAAATCTTTTTGATCGATAGAATCTCTGAAATGTTGATTTTTGTGGTTTAACGAAACCATTTTAATTCCGTGTTTAATCAAATAATCAGTATCTACACTTCTTTTTTGGGATAACAGTAAATTTTTTTCTGAAAGAAATAGCATTTTTGTATCTTTATTCTGGCTCCATTGTAGCAATTTTGCTTGTTCATTCGCTGATAACAAATGCGCATGATTAATCAATACTACGTTGGGTGTTTTGGTAGGCGATTCTTTCAAAAATTGAGTCGTACTCATATGCGGATTCGTCGTATCCACAAATAGTGATTTAACCTTATCCCACAATGAATTTTTCTGTTGTTCTTTTAAATCCAATGCAAACTCTTTGCTCGCAATTAAATTGGGGCTGACAATCATCATATGAAGTTTTTCTTGTTTTGCGATATCTGAAACAGCTTGAGAAACGATATTTTTAGCATGAACCCCTTCCACTAAAACATATTTGTGCGTTGAAAAAACTGAAGTGAGCGTTTGATAAATTTCAGGATCATTTCCATATTTCTTTTGTAAATGCGTTTCCATTTTTTGGCTAAAAGGATTGATTTTGGTTTGATTACTCAATATTTCCTTAATGGTATTTTCATCTTTTAACGCTGCTTGCGGCATGAGATAAGATTTGCCTCTCTCATTTTCAAGCAATAACAAATTTTTCTTTTCAACGAGTGAATCAATGGTCTTCAATAAAGTTTTGACATCGACTGATTGATGCATCAGTATGGAAGATGCTTCCTGTATCAATTCTTCCATCGAAAATGTTGTTTTAAATTGACTTAAATGATCTATGATACTTTTGAGCGTAGTCGTTATTTTTTCTTGTCTTTCTTTATCCTTTAGAGACTCATGAGCTTGAACGCTGACTTCTGGATGATTTAATTTGCCTTCCGCTTGTTTCATAAGACGCGTGCCATCAAAATCGTACTGCTTGATTCCCTCAATCCACTTATCTAACAAAAGGGTACGATCATTTTTATTTTTTTTCTCGCGATCATGCAATGTGGCAAATTGTGCGGATTTGGCGCCACTTAATCCATGTTCCTTCATAAAATCTTTTATTTTATTACGGCGTTTAGAAAAGTATTCAATAACTTCTTGAGGCACACCTTCTATCTCAAACACACCGGTTTTAGGATTGACCACTATGTCATAGCCTAATTGCTTAACTTGATAAGCCAATTCCATTTCATAAAGCTTCCCATAATAGCGTTGATTGTGTCTGACGCGCTCAATAAACCCGTGTATGGAGCCTTCCGTTTCTTTGTCATACCGCCCTATTTTAGATGCCATTGAACGCCACATTTGATCCAAACGCTCGGTTAAATTCATCACAACACAATGAGTGTGTAGTTGCGGATCTTCCGCACGGGATAAGTCATGATGGAAAAGCGCTGCGATCAGATTTTTGGTGAGAGAATATGAGATCATTTGCTTATTTTTAATTCGAACTTCACTACATCCACGTTCAATGTCAGATAGAGCAATATGAACCGCACGTTTATGTGCTTCAATTAACCGTTTGTCCCCAATAATCAATGCAATAATAGAAAGAGATTTAGGTGCACTGAATGTTAAATCCCAACCCGCTCTATGAATGATTTTATCATCCACTTTTTTTCCAATCACTTCACCATTCGGTAATTCCCCTTTTAAAAGGGCGTTGAATAAGTTGGGGTCGACCTGTCCTTGAAGCTGCATTTTATGAGCCCCTTTCCCAAACCATTCACTTTGCTCAACCCCTTCATCTATCGTGTAATAATTATCACTCCCTGCATAATAATGGCCTGCATCTCCTACATTCTTAATGACACTGGTCGATAACATTCATTCATCTCCTTATATTTCCATCAAATCAGTTTGTTTATCTGTATCAATGACAGGAATTTTCTTTTTTTTAGTCGTTTTCTTTTTTGTGGTAGTCACGGGTAACACGCCTGAGCGTTCACATTTTTCAATCAGTTGATCAACTTCTTTTAATTTGTTTTCATCAATGTCACGACTATAAAAACCAATATTCTTTTTTTTGCGTGCTTTATATTGAAACTCAACGCGCGTGACAGGAAATTGTCCGGGCAATCGGACATAAGCATTGAGATTAGCGAGTGACATCATTTCGGAAAAACTCACAACAGCTTTTCTTGCTTCACCACGATTAATCGAAATACCATCACGCATGGAATTGGCACCATAGGAAAGTCCTTCTCTGACCTCATCAATGATTGATTCACCAAAATTAAGCGCCGACCACTTCGCGATTTCAGGATCAGGTTGTCTAAACATAAAGCGTGTATTTAAAAGCGATGAAATTTCACGTGCGCCATCTGCATTGTATGATTTTGCCAATTGCGCATAATTTTGAATGCCAATGACGGTACTGCCGCCAAATTTTCTCGATTCAGACAACATTTGAGTGAGATATGGTAACGGTTGTAGACTCGTTAACTCATCCAGTATCAACCAGATTCGTCGATCTGGATTGGGGGATAAACTCAAAAGCGCATTTACTGCAATATCTATCCACGATGAAATCAAGGGTTTTAACGTTTCATGACGATCCCCTAACGATGTAATAAAAAGCCAGTTATTCGCTTCTTCTGCTTGTATCCATTGTCTGATCGAAAACGCAGGATCACCATCTCGAACATACTTTAAGCTTTTTAAATAAGTGGCAAGAACGGATTTAATGGAAATGGCAGTTTTTTCACCTTTTTCAGAGACTAGAACTTCTGCTTCAGTTCCTTTTAAGTAAGTTTGAATAAGTGCCAGATCAGCTGTTAATAAATATTGTAATAATTTGATGATACTGCGTTTAGGATCATTCCTCATTTCAAATGCCGCAGCTGAAAAAATGGTACGTGCAGCGTTCACCCAAAAAGGATCTTGAGACATGCTTGGCATTGGAATTTGTGCAGCAGCTAAATTATCAAAATCGGCTGAATCGCGACATTCCTGCCACAAATCCCAAGATTCACCACGCTTATCTAACGGATTTAATAAAATATCCTGACATGGATCAAAAAATTCTTCTAAAAAATTACAACTCTTGTCATAAATAATTGCCCGATCGCCTTGCAGTCTGATTTGATCAAGCAATTCTTTAATCGCATTGGATTTGCCAGTTCCTGTCGTTCCATGAAAAAATAAGTGCGCCGTTTCGGTGTGTCTTATTAAAGGGAGTCCGCCTAATAAGAGTTTAGAGTCCATATCTTGTCGTTTGATGAGTTTTTTAGTTTCTTTCCACTCAAGAATTCTATCGCCTTTAATAATATTATCTTCACTTTGTTCGTGCCCCTTCATTTTCAACCAATAATACACCAACGAAAAAGTTACAGCTTTGACAATAAATCCCACTATTATCGCTTTCACTATTACGCTCACGATTTCTTGTAACGTGTTTTGAATAAATTCTGCTTGAAGAATTTGACTCGAAAGAACTTGAATCACATGCCCCGTAGGATTCATAAAAGATTGTTTCGCTTTCGTACTGATTAATACATAAAATTTAGCTATTAAATATTGTAGACATAAATACCGTTCATACTCTGTGGTATTGAAATAAAAAAAGAGGGAACTCGTGATAATAAATAATAAGATACAAAGAAAGCCTACTTTTTTAATCACTTGATTTAGCATGCGAAGATTATGTAAAAAAATCTGCCCGCCGCGAACAAAATGTTTTATGTCAGATTCATTATGCGTCATGAGTTACTCGCTGATCATTCTTTGTATTAACTCCATGGAAAAAATCATGTGTGAGACTTGCTGATCGGTGTCTTGATTCTTCATTTAACACATTTGCTTCTTGTTGATGACCTTTATGAGCAATATTTTCTTTTTGTTCTGAAATTCCCTTTTGATGTTCTGAGAGCATTCGATTGGTGTCTTCTTTTGCTGAAGTATCAATTAATTTTTTTGAATGTAATCCTTCATGATTTGCTTTTTGATCAACTTCTCCTTTATTCGAATGATAAGATGCTGCAACTGATGATGCGTTTGGAATGTGTTGATTATTGGCATCATAGACATGATGAATACCTTCTTTGGATGTAGCCATTCCATGATTCCAGTTGGATTCGAGTTGAGGTTTATACTGTTCGATAAATTGATTCGCATAATACTGCGATAATTGCGGATCTTTATTAATGCTTTCAATTGCACGGGCACCCATTTTGCCATGCCCATTAGTGCCAGGCTGATTTTCTATCCAATGGTTATAGGCTTGTGTACCATGAACTTGAATCGTTGCAGCATGTTCTTCGACACGCGCTGCATTTTGACGAGCGCTTTCGGCTTCCTGATAATGACTTTGCATGTCGCTACGTGCGGAATCCGCTTTTTCAAAGGATGCGCCCATACTATTAACTAAGCGATTCGCTTCATCATTATTAAAGCGAAGACTATGGTCTTTAGCCGCTCGTGAAACGACATCTACATTCTTCGCATAATTGGTATCCTTTAGGTAACTCTGCGCATCTGAATAGTTCGCTCCCTTATCCGTTCCACTAGTGTGACTCGCTGAGCGTGATACACCGCCAGAAACACTGCCTCCTATACCTGTTCCGAACACTTTACCGCCGAGACTTAATGAAGCTTTTCCATCAACATAAGTACTTGCTAATACATTTGCTGCCTCGTGATCGGAAATATGATGACGAGTTCCATATTCGTGTATTATTTTTGCGTTATCATTTATTGCTTCTACAACCCCTGCACTGGCAGTAGTAGTCCAACTTTCTCCACTTGATCGTGATTTTCCTAATTGATCACTCAAATCATACATATCACGAAGGGCTGCATTACTAGCCTGACTATAAGAAAGATTGTCACTTAATGCCGCTGATTCTGCTTTTTCAACTTGATTTGAGTAGGAATTTCTTAAACTATCCGAAAGATTAATCGATGCACCGCCATTTGAGAGTGAACCACGCATATCCATGATGTGAGAACCATCAGCCGATGTAGTAAAAGAAGAACCACCTGCCATTTGACTAGTTAACATACCGGATGAAACTCGTGCACTAGTATCGACATGATTGGCTGATACATTATTGAGATGTTGATTGCCAAAACTGGTATTACCCAAGCTGATATTTCCTGAAACAGCTTCATTGACCCCGCTACCAATCGCTGATTGCGTAATGCCATGATCACTTTGAATACCTTGGGACAAGACTTTATGCATACCAAAAACAATGCCACTCACCAAAAAAGGAACTGCCATGGAAAGTGTTCCGGCTAATCCTGCAATATCTGAATTAATTTGTAGTAATCCAGACATCGCTTTTAAAGAAAAAGCGCCATGTGTTGCAGCACTACTTTTTGATTGTGCATCGTAAGAAATAAGCAAATTGATGATGGCATACATTGGCGCCCATAGATGTACCCATAACAACGAGAGAAAATAATTTCTTAATACCATCCCGCCAAAAGGGAAAACGGAAAGTAGCACTACAAAAATAAATGAGGCATATAGTATCGCTTCAATAGCTATTTTCCATTTAGCAAGCCAGTCTGCTGCCATCTCCCCAGTTGTTTTATTGGTTAATCTTTTTTGTTCCTCGGCGCGAGCATACGTATAAGATTCTAAAGCAGCGGATGCGTCAAGCTTAGCACCAAACGCAACTACTCCACGTTGAATGGCATTCGCCATTACATTTTGTTGCATGATGTCTGATGCGCCTTCTGAGATATTTGTCAGATAGCGATAACTGGTTTGTAAATCAGATCCAAATTGTACTTTGGCTTTTTCGTTAGATAAATTGGGATACAGTCGTTGGCTATAATCATTCAATGAATCATCAAGCACTTTTAACCAATCATGTGATAAGCTCGTTGCCCCATCCTTACAAACCGTGACAGTCCCGTTATACATAAAAGCTCTCGCAGGAGATGCATTTGCTGTCACAAATTGCCAAAGATTGTTGGTATTGAGTAAATCATCAATTGAATATTTATTGAGTAAAATATCGTAGAATACACACTGATGGATAAATTCTTTTAAATTACTATCAAACACCGCATCACTAATTTCAAATTGATTAGCCATGGTCATGAGGCGCGATGCAAATACCATACCGGTTTGATTATATGGCATATAATCAGGCTCAGTAAAATTTGATTCCAATGATTGTGTCAACGTATCATCAAGAATGCTGGTATAACTTGCAAGAACTGCCAATCCTAATGGAATGTGATCAACGGTATACGGCATATCACCATTAATGCGATCTATAATGGTTATGGTTGTTCTTGGAGTAAATATTAAATACACTGCCGCATAAAATAATCCAAACCATTTAAATAACACTAATAATTTTCGTTTGGTAACGTAGCTGTAACACAAGGTAAAACCCGCGAGCAGCAAAGAGAGATTGAATAAAGAAGTAAAATTACTCGTGCCAAATAAAGCTGCGATGGCATTAAAATACTCTCTATATAATGGACCATCACCATAAACAGCAATAGGAAAGAATGTCGACATTGGCTTATTCTCTCTCAATTATTTAAAGGGATAACTTTGTATGTCATTTTTTGAAAAGTAACGTTCAAATCGTAAAATGACTTTAAGAATCACTGTAAAAATAAGAGCAATACAAATCGAAAAAATGAATGATGAAATCACTAAATATAAACTTGATGTCAATAAATTATTTTGCATTTCTCTATCCCATCCATTCATAAAGGCATAGACAGGTGTGTGAATCAAAAATTTAAGTATTTTGCTATAAAGAATTTGAAAAATAATCCAACTTAATATACATACGCATACTGTTTCTATTATTTTCATGTGACTCACCTTTAAATAATATTACTTAAGTCCTTTAGCCCAAGATAAAGAACTACCTAATTGACTCGATAAATCACCCGCTAACATTTTTTCGATCACTTGTGTTTTTTCAATTAATTGGATTGACATCGACATACGGCTATACGCATTTTTTTGTTCTTCGCGAAGTTCCGTCAATTCTTTATCGATATTAGGCTGTATGGCTTTTAGAATTTCTTCAGGATATTGAGATGAAGCAATATTTTCTCGAATAATACGAAGCGTTTCTTGCAAATATTGAAAAATAATATCGGTTGCAATAATGTCTGCATAACTTGAAATATCGAGTGTATCTTTATCTTTTGCATAGGCGACTTGCACATTTAACATTTTATAAACAGGCAAACTGGTTGCTTCGAGCAATCCAATTTGTTCTTTGGTTAACGGCTTATCGTCAATAACATTATCTACCATTTGATCTAATAAATTTTTAATGCGGCTACCAAATGCATTATCATCCAATATAGTGACTGTAGTTTCTTTATCCGGCTGTTGCATCAAGCAACCATTTTCATCTTTTGTATCGCATTTGTAGATACTGACATCACCACCCGCTAACAAAGCATGAATCAAGTTATTACTTTGCTTATCCATTAATCCAGGAAGCGGTTGATAATTAACAGGTGCATCATCGCCTGTTCCTTGCTTTGAAATAATGACGGTTCCAGAGAGTGACATAAAAAATTGTGCTAACTCATCATCTCCATTTAATAAGTTATTTTGCTTAATCACTTTCCAAACAATATTACCGCTATCAAATACCATATTTTTATAACGCGAATCGGATCGTGCTTTATCCATCGTCGAACTGAATTCATCTCCCACACCGCATTTTTGACGTGCCTGCGCCCAGTCATCAAACAATCCTCCCTTGCTTCCACCAATATCACGACAAATTTGCTGTTGGGTAGCACGTGTTTTAGGCCATGCACCACCAACCAGAGATTCTGCTGTTTCACATGAATTAATATTTGCTCGATTAGCTGCAGCGGCAACATCATTAATGTATTTCATGACGTTTGCGAGCTCTGGAGTCGCTGTTTCCATCGCAAGCGTAAATGCATAGCCCGCTGAGTTGTTCATGATGTTTTGCATCAAGTTCACTAAATCATCATATTTCACAAAGGAAAATCCGCCAGTGTAAATATCAATACCACCGCATCCTGCACGATAGCTTGGTAATTCGACTTGAACGAGTTGTACATTACGAACGGGTGTGCGGGCAAATAAACTACCGCCAGTATAAAGCCCTGCTTCTTGTCCGTGATATGCGTGAGGCGATGTTACATTAGATGAAAATCCCATATTATTAAAATAATTGGTTAAATCATCATTCACACCGCTGGCAGATGCATTCAATGAAAATAGCGAGGACAACAGAGAAAATATCAAAGGAAACATATAATAAAATGGTTTATTAATCATGAAACATCTCCTCCAAAATGCGTCACGATCGAAATGATATTTTTCTTAATTTCTGCTTGGCTTGAAAGCCCCGTTACAATTCGGATGGCTTTTTGGGTTGTTGGATTCACTAAAAATAAAGTGGGTTCTACATCCACTCCATAAATTTCCTTCTCGCCTTGATCGATGTAGGAATCAGGAAACTCAGGCAACGAAATACCATCTGTTGTAATGGGTAATACATTAAATCCATATGCTTTTCCAAAGTCTTTGACAATCGGCGCAAATCGTTTGCAATAAGGACAAGTGCTTCGATAAAAAAAATAGAGTTGATAGCTTTTGGCAATAGCGCGAATAGTATTTTCATCCCTAAAATAGGTTTGATCATATTCGACTTGCTTCGCTAAATTATTCGTTGGATGTTTAAGAGAATAATTTAACGCTGGATTTTCAAGTAACACTGCCTGCCAATTATGATTAAATTGATTGGCATGATTGGTCAATTCATTTTGTAATTCAATATAATTTCGGACATTTTCTTTTGTTGGGAATAACACTGCATTGTTTAATGCCCTCTGTACAGTTGCCCGCACTGCATTCATTTGTAATGTTGGATCTTCAGCTTCATGACTGTCTTCATCATCCGATTCCTTAGGATCATTGTACCAATGCCATCCTGTCGAATGTTCGCTGAAATAGCCTTCCTCTATCGCAAAACATTTAGTAACTGATAAAATTACAAAAATGAATAAAAAGAGTTTGAGCGCTCGACTAGCCATGAGGGGTTTTCTCCTTGGCCCACTCTTGCACTTTACTATCTACACGCTGATTCAACTTACCTGAATCTTCAACGCTCGCATTTTTTGTAATATCCGCGTAAATTTCGCTGAAATTAATTTGATTAAAATTAAGTGAACCCAATTCAGCTGGCGTCAGACCGCGGCAATCAGGATGATCAAAATTCCCGAAGGAAACATGTAGTTGGTCTCGGCGACCTGATTCTTGAATAATTCTGGCTAATTTTGAAGGAAATACACAATAACGTTTTTTATGCGAACATACACCTAATATACAATCATCATCACTATCAATATATACTGTTAGTTTTTTCTCCTTAGCATCACCTAAATCTTTAGCTTCCTGATCACATTGTGCAAGGTGTAAATCAACTCCCCAACCATCCTCTGAACAACAATCCGCAAAATTTAAAAAGTCTTTATTACAACTTTTAACCTGTCCGCTAAAAATAGGAAATTGATCACCCGATGCGGCATTATAATTTTTAGCAGCTGCATTAACGACCGATATTCCAGTCACGCCTTTTTGAAAATCAGGGTCAGCCTGTTTTTGTTGTTTAACGCAATCACCTGATAAGCAATAGGTTTGTCCATTACAAATGGTTCCGACATCAGTACATTGTTTGGATGGACAACGGAAAGATTGTTGATAGAGAGTGCATCCACTGTCATTATGATTTTCACAAACAGAACCAATTTGTTCGCAACCCTGATTGCGATAGGTTTGACACGTGTTAGTATCACTCCCGGCGCCACACAAAAAGGAATCTTGATATTCCCAGCAGGATCTTGTGACAGGAATCCCTTGAAATGTTTTGGTAGCCGCTCCCGAAACACAATGTTCTTCCGTCAAAGAACATGATTTAGTGTTTTCAAAGACGCTACAATCATCCTGCCAGTTATCCTTTGTGTCATAAACAATTTTTGATGAAACTATATCGATGTTAAGGATCACGCTGTGCCCACCTGAAATGTGAAAATCGAGCACTAATCCATTTCCACAAGAGGGAAAATTAATGTAATCCAATTTTGCATGCATTTGGCTAGATGCGATTCTTCCCGATAAGCTGTGACAATCAATATTACTGGGCAGGCGACCTGATAATTGAAACCTCGCATCATGAGGTCCTAAAAAACCAATTTGACCAGTAACTGTGCTGAGATTTACACCCGCATAATTGTGATCACTCACTGTTAAATTGGCTGTTAAAGAATAATGCGTATCTACTTGATGCGGAATCAGATCAATATTTAAAGTTTTACGACAATATTGGTTGATGGCTTTAGGTGTTTCTTCACAGGTTTTGTTTTCATAATTGGTAGTACAACTCGTTTGTTTGGTGCAATCACCAAATTGTCCTGTGATCACATCATAGGCTGCATCCCCTCTTTTTTGGATCGCTTGAATAGCAGGAGATGATGGATCAATTGAATAATTAAATTGAGATTTACGATCATCCATTCCTGTTGAGACTGTTTTGCCAATTGATGAATTCGTTTGTGCGAAACTTCCATCACTTTTTAATTGATCGGGTTTATTTAAGTAATCGGATTCTTTAGGATTTGTACTATACTGATTAATATATTTTTCAGGTTTAAAATTTTGAAGCGCTACAGATGATTTACCTTGAAGCGAAGTTGCAGTTTGAACTCCTTCGTCAAATCCATGATTAAAATTGGGATCTGCATAAATGAAGCCAGATAGCATCAATTGCCCCAATGTGATCAACAAAGTATATTTCATTTTATGCAGCATGATTTTCTCTCAATTGATTTAATGCATTTTTTGCAATAGACGAAACTGCATCATTTCGATCAGCTATTTTTTGCAGTGCATAGGCTAAAGTGACATCACCATAGATCACATCAAATGGCGCCATACAGCTTATGTTTGGAGGACAAGAAACATCCGATGTCACAACCACCGCTGGAACTTGATCAATTTGAAATTGTTCAAATAATTTTGGATTAATTTGTAGACCGCCACGATTATCTTTTGTCAGCTCACCGACGCGCTTTATGGTTTCTTTGAACGAATTATTGACTAATCCTCGTATCTGAACGGAGGCATGTGGAATTTCTGCTTCACTCATCCATCCCTTAATACTTGTCTTTGGCATGGAAAATGAAACAAAAATATAAATGTGTCCCGTTTCAGCGTACGCTTGCGTCATTTTAAATAATAAGACTGATAAAAATAGCAGTAATCGGATTTTCATTTATTGTTATCCTGATTCAATTGTTTATTGATTCTTTTATGAAAAGCCTGTTGCATTTTATCTGACTGTTTAAAATAATTTTTTTGCATTGCATCTTCATTTTTTTGAAATGCTTCCATCATTTGATGAGGGGCTTCTTTAAAGGCTTTATCAAATTCTTTATCGCGCTCTTCCTGCTCACGCTCTGCCTTATCCATATAATTATTCATTTCAGTCTGGAATCGACGAAAATCCTTATCAAAACTCTCAGAAATCTCATCCATGTCTTTACCACGTTGTTTAAATTCCGTATCTGAATCGGCTAATTTTTTTTGAATATCTTTTTGCTGTTCAATCATTTGAGAATTAATGCTAGAAATAGTGTTTTTGGTTTCTCGAAATAAACTCATAAAAAGAATTTCATGAAGAATATATAAAAGTACAACGGCCACAATTCCAATGACTGCAATTTTTTTCCAATTTAATTGATTAATAAGTTGATTGATGTCCATAGTGTTTCTCCTTTTTAATTTATTAAAACGCACAACATGCCCTTTTTCTCCACACCAAAAATCCAAAATCTTCTCCCGTAAAAGGAATTTCATGTCCTGCTTCCCATGTGGCGGTCGTAGCACCAAATGGATGACAACCACTACTTCCGGTCGTTGGAACGGGATTCACCATCTGATATCGGTAGCGGGATTTAGGGATGATGGGCAAATGCGGGTTGTAGCAAAGTGCGGGACTATTCTCACTGACACTGTCACTGAGCAATGGCACATCGCGATGTAATTTATAGGCCATTCTTTCCGACAATAATGTGCTAGCTTGAACACCACCTTCGTGCTCTTCTACATGTCCATTTAAGGGATACATCGAGCCTTGGCTACCTGCACACCAAAACAAGGCATCTAAGGAGTGATTAACCGATGAGGCAAGGCTATCTGCTGCACAAGCCGCTTGAGCAAGTAAATTGCCAAACATAAGCGCTTCGGGATTGAATAAAAATGTCATTTCATCATCCCCCCATGTCGGATCAAGCTCGGTTAAATACGCAATATCCAAATCACCCGTTTCAAGACACATGCCATCGGTAATCAGTTTTAACCAGTACAACAAGGGATAAACGTACCAATGAACATAATAAAAACTTTGATTTTGATGAGAATTGGCGGATTCGGCACTTCCAGTACTCAAAGAGGTACCCATCGATAACTGAATACCGCCCAAATTCACCATGCAATAAGGGGTTCGTGTGACATCCGTCAATGCAACCGGTTCCCAAAATCCGGTCGTAATACCAGGGTGAAGGACAGGCGCACCACATGCACAAATGGGTAAACTGGGATTAGGTGTATCAGCTACATTACCACTCACAATTGTTGCAGAACCAATAGTGATCGGAAAAAGACAACTCCAACAGACATCAGTAATGGGATTTACAAAACTACCATGACAGGTTGCGCCAGCAAAACTACGACTTGTGATTACAATCAACATAAAATAAAGAAAAGCATGTCGGATAGCAGACTTCATGGTTTGATCTCCGATATTTTCAAAAGCAAACCCTGTTGCTGAACTAATGCGGGAACACGTTGTATAGATAATCGATTGACTAATCTCCCCTCTTGATCAAAATAAATGGGTTGCTTAAACTGTTTTTCGCATTCACTCACCGACCCATTGATTAATATCAACTTCACCTTTCCTTGAAGTTCAACATCGATTTTTTTAGCAACAGCAACTTGAGCGAGATCATCCCCATTAAAAAAGAGTAATGCATGATGTAAGTGAATATATTTAAGTGGATTAACGGTAGTACCTTGCTGAATAACAACACGCCCCACGGCATCACGCACATCATAAGGAACAGTAATAGATGGATCATAAACCCAAGTTTTATTTTGTGTTGCAGTCACAACTGAATTAATGGGTACCGGTCGATCCACATGACGCTCAACTCTTTCTCGAAATTGATTCTCAATTTTTTGCCATTCACCATTTTTCTCCATTTCTTTTATTCTTTGTTGAATGAAATCAAGCAAATTTTGTTCCATGATTGGATAAACTTGGCCAAACGACCCTAAATTCTCACAAAAAGAAGGCGCAGCAAAAAAACTGATAATCACTGTAATCCCTATTAACAAAATTCTAGTCATTGCTGCGCTCTTCACCTTATTAGTTACTGAACATCATCGGAAAATTAAGTGCGATATGCGCTCCTGGTTTTAAAATATAAGAATCTTTTGAATAGAAGACACTTGTCGTATTAGCTTTAGGATCTGTTATAAAAGCGCGGATTTTTACCGGATAATATTCTCCATATTGACTTATGGGGTCTACATTTGAATGTAGCATTAATGAACCTCCTGCATGATGAACGCCTAAAGATTCAGAAGACGCATTGTCTGCAACAAAAATAATGTTTTTAGACATAAATTCACTATCTATTTGCAAATCAACAGTCGCTTTATTTTCTGCCGCATATAAAAGACCAGCAGAAGTTAAACCTAGAAAAGCTATAAATGTTTTACTAATTTTTTTCATACATTTGTCCTGAATCAAGGTGGTTAATATCGTTAATGATGGCGGATGTATAATCTTTGCCGCCAGCAATAACGGCTTCACTTGGAAAAAAAATGATATTGTTTTGTTTTGAATAATGAGATAAAACAAAATCCACTTTATTACCAAATTCTTTTACTTCTTTTTTCAATAAATTAGGTTCTAGATTTTTGTGGGATTCTTCTTTTATAAATCGATCGACAATACCCGTTATATTCACCGTTGCTATTGTAGGAAACGGCTTTTGCATAAAAGAAAAGATAAAAATAATGACTAATGCTCCTAACATGCCAAATAAAAAAGACATAATGTAAGTATTGTTTATATCAAACAAAATATATGCTCCATTTTTTAATTTATTGAATACGATGTTCATGGATAAATTTCTCCGCAACTTTTTCGATAGCGTGTTCTAAACTTAACTTTTGTTCTTGATATGTTTTTAACATTGCATAATGTTCACCCTTTGATGAAAATAAAATCCTGACGTAGGGGTCTAAAATATTGCGATGAATAGATAATCCCGATGGAGTGATAATGACGCATTCAGAATATTCATCCGTTTTTCTTAAACTTTTAAAGATCCGTTCTCGATACGCATCCATACTGAGACGTTCTGATTTTTTTAATTGATCTATTGTTTCTGGATTTTGCCCCATGATAATTTTGATATCGGAATTTTCATAAATTGCGGTAGTTGCTTCATTTTTAAAATAATCATTAACCCCTTGCATACTTGTCACAAAATTAGCGTAATATTTTCTTGCTTGTCGATAACCCGTATTTACAAATTTTTCAGCGCCTTTAATATCGCTATTAAATAAATCAGGGGCTTCATCAATAATGCAAGATTTAGGTTTGGATCGGTCCCCTAAATACATCGCCTCACTGATGTGATACATCAAAAGTAATAGAACAATTTGCTGCAAATCTTTTTTGGATTTTAATTCTTGTAATTCAAGCACAACAAAAGAATTATTAAGATCAATATTGCAATGACCTTCAAAATATCCTGCATGCATGCCATTCGCTGTATAGCTATAAAGTAAATGAGATAATTTTTTACAAACGGATGATTCTGATTTCGCTAAACAATCAGCAATAGTGGTAATGGTTGCATCATTACCTTTAAGCTCCCATGCAGCTTTCGCCGCTTTTTCAAGATAAGCAATTTCTTCATCCGATGCATTACTTGTTGGATGCACCATCGCGGCTAATAATGGCTTTAACATGGTGAGCGAACTATTAAAATCGCGGATAAAGGTAAAAGGATTTAGGCAAATATTATTGTCACGAGTAAATTCGATAAACGTACCTTCCAATAATTTACAGGTGTTTTCATAAGAACGACCTACATCAATGACCCATACACGGCCACCTGTGCTTAAAAGCGAAACAATATATTCTTGGATAAAAACTGATTTTCCCTTTCCCGATGCTGCTGCAATCGCTAAATTGTAATTGCCTTCTGTGTTATCAAATGGATTAAAAGTTGCAATTTGCCCTCGCCTGCCGGGCAAAATTAAACTGGGTGTTTTAGTTCCCTTCCATTCACCTTGAATCGGTAAAATAGTTACGGTATTAAGCGCTGAAATTGTGCGTAATCGACCGTTAAATTGAAGATCCTCATACATACCTTCAGATATCTTCATAGGAAGCATTGCTAAAAAAGATTGAAATTGAAGACAACGTGTTTTTTTAAGCAACCATCCATTGATACGATATAAATCACGTAGCTTTCGTTCAGCCAAGCTTGAGTCTGATGGATTTGTAAATAAAATAATTTGAAAATGCGTTTTAACTTTTCGATCACCCTCCTCCAAACGTTGATTAATGAATACGCTATCTTTATATTCCATTGCAACCGTTAACTTACCGTCAGCACTCTGCTCATTCGCATCTTTCTTTTTACTTGCTGATTTGACTGATTCTGTTACTTGATTTTCTTGTTGAGGAACCAATCTCATTGATAGAGAAATAATAAATGGACAAGGAATTTGTAACGCATTATTAAATAGTTGGCCAATGGCATCCGTCATTTTCCACTGGCGCATTTCTTTAGGAAATTTTTTAACCGTAAAGCATCTTGCTTCAACTGTGTCATGTTCATTTTCAAAGATCAGTTTATCTTTATAATGTTTTATTAAGTATTCATCATCAGGTATCTGTAAAGATATGGAATCATATGGATTCCATTCATGTGGTGTTGAATGAATATTGCTTGATGGGTGCAAAATATCGCTCATCAATGTCATGAATGAATCAACTTGAATTGTTTCTGAAGCCATATGAATGGATTTAAGCGAGTTAATAATATCTTCCCGCAACGAAATTAATTCATGCGTATTGTCTTCTTCTTTTTTTCGTTTAATAGACACAGAAATAATGAGTCGAAAATCGCGTAAGAGATACTGATCAAATTGATTTAAGCTTTTGTAAGCCCCTTTTTTTAAATAATCAGTCCTTTTACGCGCTAACCACTCGTATATTTTTCCATGCTGAGATCGTTCTTTCTCAAATGCGTCTAAGATATTTCCGATTTTAGGAGAAGCCCATAACAACACTTGTAAATCGACATGATTCGGTAATATATCTGTTAGCATGCCAAATAAAATATTTTCAACTTCTTCATTACTTCCCAATAAAGGATAGGCTTCAAGCACAAATCCATCACTTTTTTTATTATGAAAAATACTGGTTGATGGATCATATCCTTCATACGGCAATAAGTGACTTAATGCAGAATAGTGAATTGAATTATCTTCTGGAGGTCTGGCCGATTCCTTGCCAACGCCAAACTGAATTTTATCTCCCACCCATTCTGAGAGTCGATTGCCTAATGCTGCGATTCGATCAAACATGATTACTACTCCTCGCCTGCAGATTCTTTAAAGGGTGTATTAATCCAATGTGCCGGTTTTACAATCGTATAAATGTCACTCTCTTGATGATAATTACCCGCCGTATCTTCATAGGGCGCGACCCACACTCGCATGACGGTTTCACCATATCGCAAGGGTTCTGACGTATTTACATTTACCTCGCCTTTGTAATAAGAAGGCAACGAAGTCATCATGGTCGTATTTGAGCTAACAGATTGGTAATGGTTTAAAGCATTTTTACCGATTCTGCCTTGATCGATTTGTTTATTGACTTGATCCAAGCTCTCGCAACGCACACCTGGCTTCATCGGACATTGAAAGTCTGAATTCAAATTGCTACATCCGATCAAAAGAAACGTCATATAAATTAAAATTACTATTTTTTTGAGTTGTCTCATTTTGCACCTTTAAGGAATATTCGAACTTGGTGTCACACGTAATCCCAATTCTTTGCTTTTTTCTTCAATCCGCCTCACATTTTCCTGACTCAATGGCAAGGTTTGTAAATCGCTTGGTTGATTTGGAAAGAATGAGTTCGTCACAGGATGAGAATCAAAGTTCTCAGCAGATTGATCTTTACTTTCATGCTTCTTTCCATCTAGGAAAAACCCTTTTAGAAATAAAACATCAACGACTGTGCCTGCACTTAATTGAATGACTGGGTGATATTGTTCTGCACGCTGAATATAGTAATCGGACAACTTATCCATCGCTTTGGAACCACCAGTTGCTACTCCATTTTGGAAAATTTTGCTGGAATTAATCGTTTGAACTGAGCCTTGAGGAGACACAGAATTAGTGGTGTAAGAACTTGAAACACCATCGGCAACACCTGAAAGAAAACCAGCTGCAAAAACACGTTCTGTCATGGCGGTATCGCGCCATAATGGTGTTCCTCGTACACCATTTTTGCCATCCGGCCCTTCAATGGTGCCTTCAACATCTTGTTCTACCGTCTCACCATTTAAAAAAGTACAACTTAATTTTTCTAGACGTATTTTGCCGCGCTCAGATGAAATGTCTCCAATCACAGCAGCTGTGACTCTGCATCCTTTTAAATGGCTTTTGGTATGATTTGGCATACTGCCATTATCAATAATTCGAAAAACCATAGGTTCGGGATTGGCTTGTGAGTTAACGGCTGCAGATGCATCAGCTCCGCTTAACATGACAGCGCTTACAAAGGAGCCAGCAGGTACATAAGTGTCTGGATTTTTAAGCGGCTTTATTTCTTCATCTGTTTTATTCGGAGTAAGTGATAAAGTATCTTCGCGTATGCCAGGTTCACTCACATTAGCGCTCTGACCTCCCTCCAATGCTAATCCATTTCCTTGAAATGAACGGCTCCCCTGCATGGGATTGACTGGAATATGGCTATCAGAATTACTTTGAAGATCAGTTAATTCTTTTTCAAGTGTTGCAACACGCGTAGACAATTCTTCGTTAGTTTTTTGTGTCATTTCATCCTGATTTTTTTTGTCATTCGACAATGATTGATACTTTTCTTGCAAATTGTCTGTTTCTTTCTTGGTTTCCCGTAATTCTTTTTGTGTTTTTTCATAAACGATTGATTCAGTATCAACACGGTCTAGGGGGTTAACAAAATTGGTCTTTTCTGGCGTTTTTGTCAGGTTATTTGAAGTATGATCAGATAACATATATATCATTCCTAACACACCTATACAGATAATAGTTGCGAGAATAAAAAAATTTCTCTTTTGTACGCGTTTTGCTTCAGTTGTGTTAGTTGTCATTGCCAACCACCCTATATAACAGTGCTTTGGCATTCGGTTTTAATTCTTCATTTTGAATAGAAGCACCCAATACATTGTCTTGATAAAAATCGCGTGGACGTATGCGAACATTCACTTTACTTTCATTTTTGATTAACCAGATTTCACCTTGTAATTGATCGCCTTGATAAAGCGTTAATAACTGCATTGTCAAACAATTGGAGAGTCTCTTGGGTTTGACTTTACCTAAACTAACGACTGCATAACCATCCGGATTCGCTTCATTCACCATGGCATTAATCAAATTAATAATGGTTTCTGCGAAAGGTGAATTTTTTTCCCATCGAGATGCAATAATGTGTGATGGCGATAATGGTTTTAATTCGATAGTTTCTGCCGGAATATCTAAAGGTGTAGCTAACACATTGTAAGTGTGTCCGGCCTCTGTCGTGATAAATAAATTAAATGCTTTATGTTGATAGTAAGATGAAGGCTTAATATAAATATCGCCTTGTTTTTCATCCTTCTTAATGTCATATGCACCATCTAATCCACGAACGGCTGAAATTCTATCATTATAAACAAACAATCGAGATTGCTCTTTCGATGAAATATTCACTAAAACAGTTCTATTATCTTTGACTGGTTTTATCTGAATCGCATAAACCAAATGGCTCATCATGCAAAGCAACAGAAAAATCAAAAATCTAGACATGATCTTTCACCTCTTCAATCGAACGTATCATGAGCTTCCCGCCACTTAGCCGATATGTGATTTGATACAAAACATGCTGTGATGGTTGTAATGAATCACCCACAACGTACTGAAGATCACCTGGTACTTTTGCTATTAAATGTGTTACATCAACTAGCGGCATACCAGTTGCATAGAATGAAATTGTGATATGATCTTTTTTTAAATGCGCCTCTTCTTCAATTAATTCTGCTTTCAATTTTTCATATTGCGATGGATCAACGTAATCTAAAAATATTTGTCTTTGAGAAGCTGCATTAGCAGGCGTTAAATTAAATCTCAATTCAGAAAAAAAGAGACTCATTGATGAAAGATAAGCCGGTGAAACATTTTTTTGACTCACCCAAAGTGTATCTGTAATATTAGGTGGAACCAATATTACCTTTTCATAACCCATCACATAATAAATAATCATGCTCAATAAGATATTTAAAACAATCGATCCAGATGCTAAAACCAAATATCCATTACGGTTATCGACTAAATATTGAATGCGTGATTTTTGTAGTATATGTTTCATCGGACTATCCTATAATTTCTCTTACATGTGATGGTGGGGTTGCTTGATACAGTCCAATCGATGGGAAATACCAATAAATAAAATGCTTGATAAAATGATTATCTTCATCCCCTTTCATTTTTTTTAATGTGACAAATAGCAATACGCTTACTATGAGCGCAGTGATTTGTTTATGAAAAACAAATGCAATAATTAGAAATGGTACAAGAATCACAACAAAATCAAATATCGTTAAAAACGCAATCTTAAATGGCGCATCCAAATTTTGTGGTATGTAATATTTATTCATATTAACCACCAAACTTGGCACGAAGAAACGCGGTGATAAGAAGAACTATAGCTGTTCCTACAAAGACCTTTGTTTTTCTCTCAGCCGTTGTAAATATATACGTTCCGTAACAAACTTCTATTACTAATAATGCATCAAGTCCTGTTGCTAATACTGATGTAAAGAAATTCGCCATTGGTTCTTTTAAAATATCTTCTCCGCCTGCATATGATAAAGTTGAAAGTAAAAATAATGGCGATATCCTAACTAACACTTTATAAACATTATTCAATAACTTATTCATCATTAAACTCTCCAGTTAAATAAATTTACCTTGTGCACAATTGCTTCCTTTGGTCGCATGTATAAAAAGACGGTGGATTATTTTTTGTTGCTGAATATTGTCTAAAACATTTATGAGGTGTTTTTAATTCTTGAAGCATTGAATTTTGAATTTTTTGATCTTGATTTGAAGCACAAGAACTTAAAATCATTGCAGTCAAAAATAGACTTAAACAAATAAATTTCTTCCACTTATCCACAGCAAACATCCAACAACTAATTGTTTTTTTATATAAGTAACTATATGTATATATAGAGTGCGGGAGCGTTTCAGCGGAGAAACGGGAGTGTTTCAGCGGTAAATACCTCGTTTTGCGGGAGTGTTTCAGCGTGAATAACTTATTTTGTCCACAGAAATGTTTATTTGTTTGAGTTATCCACATATTAGTTTAACCCTCTTTTTTTCAATGGCTTAACATGTGGGCTACTTGGATGCAGAAATAAGCCCTCGCCATGAATTTCCACAAACGCTTCTTGATAAATAACAGTCACGATATGTAATGCTTTTAAAAAATTCTTTTTAAAATCACGTAAGCCCATCGTGTTATCGGCATAATCAGATCCAAACTGATTTTTTAAATGCACCCAAGCAATTAATGTAGATCGTTTTAAAGTAAAAAAACGGTAGGTTAGCCATACATAAATATCGATTTGTAAGGGTGAACGACGAAGCGCTTGCAAAACTCTAAAATCAACAGGGATTGGTTTTTTAATTAATTCATCAAAAAAATCTTTAGCTAGAGTAATCGTTGAGTGTGGGAGTAATGCATCATTTTTTGCTTTTAATGGATC
>Ga0206989_1002_pt1 | contig 64717 bp, 58 predicted proteins | sample Alteio_BWMinCont_10_FD_153276 | JGI IMG/M metagenome (GOLD analysis project Ga0206989, IMG submission 153276) | Enriched cells from forest soil in Barre Woods Harvard Forest LTER site, Petersham, Massachusetts, United States -... | ecosystem: Environmental > Terrestrial > Soil > Temperate forest >...
TTCACCAGCGGCGCAAGGTGTGGTCGAGCAGCCGTGCTATGGCCGCCGGTCCGATAGGGGACCACCATGAATCGAGTATGCAGCATTTTCAGCCAGTTGTTGCAGGTGTTTTCGCGAGTGGAGTTTGAGGCGGCAGTTTCGTACGCATAAGGCCGAGCGTCACGCTCGTGGGTTCACCTACTGGGGCCAGTTCGTGGCCATGCTGTTCTGTCAATTGGGTCGAGCCCACAGCTTGCGCGAGATCTGCCAAGGATTAGCGGCCTCGGAAGGCAAGTCGAAAATGGAGTATTTCGTCTCTTTTCGTATTCGAGCTCGATGTGTAGAATCTGTGGCAATTCTGCATGTCGCCAGTCGGACCTCCCGCAACCGGGGAAGCGTCTGGCACGCAAGCAGATGGGAGTAACGGCGGATATGAAACCTGTGCCCCAGAGGCATTTGGTACAGCTGGGTTCATTCCTGGTCGATACCGTCACACGTGAGCTAACCAAAGATGGAGTGCGGTTGCGGATACCCGACCAACCGGTCCGACTGCTAATTGCGTTGTTGGAACGACCTGGAGAGGTCGTTACGCAGGAAGAACTGCGGCAGAAACTCTGGCCGGACGACATTAACGTCGAGTTCAACCACAGCATTCACGCCGTAGTTAACAGGCTGAGGCAGACGCTGGAAGACTCACCGGAGAAACCAAGATTCATAGAGACGGTGCCACGCCGCGGCTACCGACTCATCGCGAAGCTTGAAATGCCGCCGGATTCGCCGCTTCAGGAGACTCCAAAGACCGTAACAACCGTCAGTGAGTCCCGGCGGATCTCAACAAGCAGCACCGTGCTTTGGCGCCGCGGGAGCGGGCTTTTCGTTGCAGCGGCCTTAGCACTCGCCGTGTTGGCTTTTAATTCCATTTCGCGCTTCAGGCCCAAGGCAAAATCCCAAATCACCGAAGTTTCCTCGTCCAGCCCGATGCAATCAATGCCACGCAGAGTGGCCGTTGTCGGCTTCGAGAATCTCAGCCGTCGACCTGACAGTGCATGGCTTTCTACAGCAGTTGCGGAGATGCTATCGACCGAAATAGGAACGGGTACAGATTTGTCTCCAGTTTCAGGGGAGGATGTCGCGCAGATGAAGCGTGAACTTTCCATCCAGGATGATGGCTTGTTCTCTCGTCCAACCCTCAAGCGAATTCAAGCGAACTTAGGCGCGGAGACGGTCGTAACAGGATCTTTCACAAGAATCGGCAGCGGCAGCCCCGCCGACCGTATTCGGCTTGACATCCATTTGCAGAATACGAACACGGGTCAAACCGTGGCATCACTATCTGAAACAGGCACAGTGGCGCAGATTTTTGATTTGATTGCAGAAGCTGGCGTTCGCCTTCGGCAGCAACTGGGTGTAACTCCTCTTTCCAGTTCAGAAGAAGCTGAGATACGACATGCAATGCCGGCCAACAGCGTCGTCCAAAGTCTCTATTTTTCCGGACTCGACAAGCTTCGCAGCGGCAACTACATGGGCGCACAGGAAGTTCTCACGCGAGCTGCTATCGCCGATCCCAACAACGCGCTGGTACACTGGGCGCTCAGTGCAGCGGATACCTCTGGCGGCCACGAGTTGCATGCATTGCAGCAAGCGAAGGCTGCTTTTGATCTCGCGCACGGTCTGACATATGAGCAAGGTTTGAAGGTTGAAGCTCGCTACTACGAATCTAAGCATGACTGGCCGCGAGCAGAGGAAACCTACCGAAGACTTTCAAATTTGTTGCCAGGCGACCTCTATTGCCTGAATCGTCTCGCATATGTGCAGTATTCCGGAGGGAAACCGAACGACTCGATGGCCACACTTCGCCAGATGCGAGCTCTGCCGCGATCGGTACGAGACGATGCGAGCATCGATCTCGCACAGGCTAGGGCCATGCAAGGCGTAGGAGACTTCAAAGAGGAATTCGCGGCCGCTGAAGCCGCGGTCAACGAGGGTGTCCAGGCAGGTGCGCCCCTCGTCATTGCCAGAGCCCGACTGCAGCAGGCCGTAGCGCTGCGCCATCTTGGAGACTACCTTCAGGCGCTAAGTCATCAGCGCGAAGCCGCAACCATATTCGAAACATTCAAGGACTCCGGCGGCCTGGCAGACACACTAAACGGTGAAGGGACGGTTTTGGACGACGAGGGAGACGTTATCAACGCTGAATCGGCGTATGAGAAGTCTCAGCAAATCGCACGGACTATCGGCTACAAGCGAGGAGAAGCCATCGCCACTTCCAACCTCGCGACGATCTTCCAGAACCGGGGGGATTCCGCCAAGGCGCTAACTACCTACCGCCACGCTTACGACGTCTTTCGTGAAATCGATTACAAGACAGGAGAAGCGACGTCTTTGCTGGGTATGGGTGATAGTTTCCTGGCAGAGGGTCTCCTCTCGCAGGCAAAGGAATACTATGGCAAATCATTGCAATTATCTGAGAACATCTCTAAGGGAGATGTGAAGGCAGACGCTTTAGCTGGTTTGGGACGGACTCTGCTGTATGCGGGTGATTTAGAGAGCGCAAAGAAGTGCCTGGAAGCCGCCGAAGCGACGGCCCGATCCAGCGGTGCGCAAGCCGTTGCCATCGGCAGTTTGATCGATATGGGAAGTGTGACAGCGGTTCAAGGCAGTCTGCGAGAAGCCGAACAACTGCAGCAAAAGGCAATTGATAACGCCAACAGCATTGCAAACAAAATGTTGCAAGCGGCCGCTCAAAGAGCGTTGGGAGATACATTCTTTTTGCAGGGCAAGATCTCCGAGGCACACACCAACTATGGACAAGCGCTCTTGCTTGAGCACGCTCTCCACGAACGAAATGAGGAAGAGAAAACTCACTATGCCATGGCAGAGTTGGCACTTGAGGAAGGTCAGTCCGCACAAGCCCAGGAAATGCTGCGCCTGCTCGAGATCGAAGCGCGCCCCGACAACAATCTCCATACGCAATTGATGTGCTTGATTCTACGGGCGAGGCTGGCGCTGCTCGCTAATCACGCAGGAGAAGCCCAGAAGGCTGCGCTGCGGGCTCAAGTTGTTTCGGCAAAACAGGAGCTGTTCGCGCTCAAAATTTCTACGGCGGAAGTCTCTGCTCAATCAGTTGGAGCATCGGGCGACTGGGCCCGGGCAGATCTAATCCTAAGTTCCGCAATGCAACTGGCATCAAAATCGCACTGCGTGGCTTGTGTGTTGAAGGTTCAACTTTCCCAGTGCGGCGTAATAGCAGGAACTTCCGCACGCAACGGCTTTCTCTGTTTCGAGAAGCTGCAACGAGAGGCAGAGGCTCGGGGTTTTGGGCTGATCGCCAGAAACGCTGCTTCCAGACTCACCGCCTTACGAATTGACAGGGTGCCGTTTATCTCCCGGATGTCGACGGACTAATTTGATCTTGGATTAGCGTCGAAAAGGCGTTCGGTGGTGGGAGATTTTGCAGCGGAAACGGGCTATCCATAGTTTCTTCACCGTTTTGTCAGAGGTGTGCTCCGCAAAAAGCTTGTGAGCAAATATAACTTGGGCAAATTCAATAGGTTAATGCTTGCCCTTGAGCGCTCTGATTGAACACTGACGGGCGAGAAGTTCACCTCCCGCGTCGATTGCCCCCCAGCGGATTCTGATTTGCACGTCACCCGTTACTTCGTGGAGAGATCGAAGCACTCTTGACGGCAGGGTGTCAGTTTCTGGTTAGAGGTCGCATATGCTTGTGTTTATCAACGTGTTTGGGAGTGGACTCTTCGTCTACTTATGAGAAGTTAACTGAAACCTCACAAGAGCGTGTGCCGGCAAAGGCATGGGCTGCTGCATGAGCTAGTCGTCCGTCCTCAGTCGTTAGTCGTCAGTAAAAAAAGCCCCGCCTTTGCAGCGGGGCCTTGCTGGTTTCTGCCTAGTGTAAACATGTACAGAGGCTTGGAAACGCTGGGCCACACTCGCCGGTGCAGCTCAGCGACACGCATGTTCCGTTACTGCGTTGGCATGCCCCGCGAGCCGCGGACGGTTCGGACATGGCCTGCATTGCGCTCACGACGACGCAGGTAAACAGCCCCACCGCCAGCACTGCCCTTGTGATTGTTTGCATTGTTCGTTCCTCCTTTGTGTGAATTTTCGACCAGAGCTTCATCGATATGTCAAATAATGGTCACCGCGAGACCGCCGGTGCGCTGTTGCTGGCTTGTACGGGGTGGTCCGACAAAAACTGGGCCACCGATTTTGCTGACTCGTCAGTGAGGCGTCCTAACCAGACTTCGTCAACCTTGCCATTTTCACCCACGGCCACGATTTGTGGAACGGCGGCGAGTCCGAGCCTGAGATACGTAGAATACGGAGGATTTACGAGGGTTTCTTCCGGAGGAACACCGCTGCCCTCGCAGAAGGCACGGGTTTCTTCGGGATTGCCCCGGCTGATCCACACCGTGCGCCATCCGAGCTTCTTGGCTTGCGCGCTAAGGGCTACGTCGAGAGGCTGGCTCAACGTGCACTCTGGACATCGTGGTGCGAAGGTAAAGATGAGCAAGTGGTCGGCGGACGATGTCGGCACTCCGACAGTATGAAACCTGCCATCAAAACCAATACCGCCGATGTCATGGAGCGGTTCCTCGCGGTGCACGGCCAAGGCAGACGGCAAGGGCAACTCATTCTTGAGGCGATGATTCTGGCGCAACAAGATAACGTCTTCCGCGATGAGGGCAATGACCAAAAGCAGCAGGACAAAACTTAAGGACTTGCGCAGACGCGGATGAGACACGGCGAGGACCTCCCCCTTTCAGAGCGCGAACCCAGCACAACCACGCCACTTTTGCCCAGATGGTTGCTCTAAGTCAATGGCTTGTAGCCTCATTTTTCCCTCATGCTTCGACCGCTGGACTGCGGGCGTGGCGGCTGATTGTCACGGAGTTGTCAAGGATGTCAGAGATTTGTCGACAATCCGCATCGACCTGGCTTTGTTGTGAATAATTTGAGGCGGGTGGGTGGCTCACGCAACGCGGTGTTCCTTGTGTTGACGCTGCCGGTGCAAGCCACTCGAATGGTGAGGGAAAAATGAGCTTATAGGGCATTGACGTTGTTTCACGGGTGGCGCAAGGTGGGTGGAGATGTCGCAGTTATAGGTGGTAAAGAAGCAGCGCGAGGAGCCGATACATGAAAGACCTTAGCAAAATCCATGTGTTGCTATTCTTGCAAGCCGAATCTGGCTGGCGGAGAGAATGGCCATCGGTGGTGGAGGCCTAGCGTCCTCAAAAATCAGTCGCCAAGCAGCGAGTTAGACAGGGGAAGCAGCAGCGAAATCGCGATTACCTGAATGGAGAATTCGTATGAAAAAGATTCTAGCGAAACCAATTGCTGATTTACTTTCATTCGCTTTCGTTCGCTGTGCAAACGACGCGGCGCTGGAAACGAAGTGGACAATGCGGACGACCTTCGTTACGCTTTCTCTGATCGGAGCTGCGCTCGTCGGGCATGGTCATGTCGCTGCGCTCACGAGCCCGACCAGAGGTCTCCAGGTTCCTCAGGTCCAAGCATCGGACAACGACACCTTCATCGAAATCGACGATCCAAAGGGCGTCATGGGCACGCGCGCCTGGAGCCTCGATGCCCAAGGCGACGTCATCGGAAGCTACGACGATGCCAAACAGGTTCGGCACGGATTCTTCTGGCACGACGGTCAATTCACGACGATCGATGACCCCAAGGCCGGTCACGGACGGCCCCTTCAAGGCGAACCGCAAGGCACAACTCTGTATGATATCAACGGGTTTGGTGACATCACCGGGCGCTACATCAACAGCAATTACGAAGCGCACTCGTTCGTGTTGCGGGCCAGAACATTCACGCCGATCGACGACCCTGCCTCTCCCCGCGGGCGTTTTTACGGAACGCAAGCCGACGGCATCAACGACGCGGGCGTCATCGTGGGAGATTTCACGGACGAGGACTTCTCGGTTCACGGATTCGTGCTGCACGATGGAACCTACACGACGATCGATGCGCCCCATGCCGAGCACGGACCAGGCCTAGGGACGCACGCCTTCGGCATCAATGACCATGGCGACATCGTGCTCTTCACGGAGCCCAGCCCACAAACAAACTCCAAAGGTTACCTGTTGCACGACGGACGGTTTCTGCGGATCAATGATCCCCAAGGCGTGTCTGGCACCGACGTCCTCGGGATCAACGGGGCGGGCGTCATCGTCGGCGGGTGGTACGATGGCAACGGGGTTGGGCACGGCATGGTCTACTGCAAGGGCATCTTTACGACACACGATGACCCGAACGCTGCAGGCGGCCAGGGAACGTGGCTCACGAAGATCAACGCGAACGGCGACATTGCCGGCTGGTACACTGACGCCCACAACCACGACCACGGGTTCCTTCTCCGCCTGGGGCACGATCCGTGTGGTGAATGACGGTTTAGAGACATCACGAATCGCAGGACTGGGACAGAAGTCGAGACGACGAGACGAGGACGTTTCGCCACTTCCTTTGACGTACCGCTCGTACGCCGCACCCCACATCGGCACGAAACTGGAAGGACGTTGTCTGTAAATCCCTGTACTTAAGCAACTTGCGGGGCAGCCAGCAGTGAAACCGTCGGGCGTAGAGACAGGGTCCCTGACGGGCTCATGTACGCGGCTCGAGGTCAAACAGATCTTCCCAGTGCGCTCGATGGCGACGTAGTCCCTGGCGGATCGCAATGCGATGTATTGCAGGCTCGAGTTACTGATTTGCTGGCCGGTTGCCGGATTCACCTAAAACCACGGTCCGGTACATGCGCTGGACCAGGCCTTTCTGTTGCGGTGTCATGGGGCCATGGTCCTTCAGGCCCATTGTCTTCAGCGAGCGTCGGAAGACTTCTTCCCGCTCCTCCCGGGTCAGCTCTTTGGCCTGCTTTGGGTCGGTCACCTTGAGAGAATTTTTCTGGATGCGCGCATCATCGGCCGCCCAAGCAGACGCACAGGCCCGTCTTGCCGATGTTCGTCGGCTGCCCGCCGCTGAGAAGGCCTGGGCATGGCCGTCTGCAAAGGGCGGAACTATGCCCTAACTGTCAGTTCTACGGCAGGTTAAACACGAAACCTAAGCCCGGAAAGCCTTGTTGGGGTTGCCCCTTATACCAAGTGCCAGGAGCCCCGACGACCACGGTGTTCGTGTTCCCATCGATTGCTAAGCCGTTACAGAAAAGAAAAACCTGAACTAAGTTGGATTTCAGGGTCGGGTTCGGCAGAAGGGAAAAGTTTGGGATGTTGGTGTTGACCCAACCTCCCTTTGGTTCCACATATCCAAAGACCTCGCCAGACAGATCCTGCGTGCCGTTTTCGTCCGTGATGGCTGCCTCGTAGCCGACTAGCACCGCTGTACCGCTGATGACCACCGGCCAACCGAAGAAGTCCGAGGGTGCCGCGACTTGTGGGGCGGCAATGGTCGCCGTCTCGGTCATGTTAGTCCAACCGCTGGTCGGCTTGACATAGATATACGCCTCCCCTTGGAGATTGTTCTGATTGGTGGCACCAATGGCGACGATGTTGCCGTCAGTGGCTATACCGGCACCAAAGTCGTCGCCGTACCCCGGCGGTGAACTGATAACGGACGGAGTCAGATCAGCAGTGGGTTGCACCGTGCCCTGCCATTGCGACCCAGGCCGCAGGTAGACGAACGCGAGTCCGTTCTGGGTCTTTCCATCGACCGCGCCGTCAGCTATGGTGCTGCCATCACCGCTGATAGCGGGATAGCGCCACGCTGCTCCTTGCTGCGAATCCGTCAAGGTGGCGGTCGCTTCGGTGGTGTTAGCCCAGCCGCCCGTTGGCTCAACGAACACATGTGCCGATGTCCCGCCTGAGCCTACGGCCAGGGTCGTTCCATCGCCGCTGACAGAAAGAGCCGTGCCCAGGAAACTGCTATGGGCGGCCGTCAGCTTTGCAGTTTCAGTCATGTTGGTCCAGCCACCAGCGGGTTTGACAAACACATAGACAGACCCGGCGGTCTGTTTGGTAGAGGGCAGTTCCGGCGCCCCGGCGAAGATGGTGTTCCCGTCGCTAGTAATCGCCAGCGAGTATCCGACGAATTCCTGAGCCAACCGGTCCGACGCAACCAGCTCCGCTACTTGCTTCCAACTGTTGCCCGACTTGGTAAACACGAACGCCGCACCCTGCCTGTCTGTTCCTTGGTTCTCAGCGCCGACAACGATTACATCGCCGGCGACCGCCACGGAGGTCCCGAAAAACGAGTCTCCGCTGTTATTAGAAATCTTTAGGTAGGCCGATTGGTTTATGGTTCTATACGCTGGTTGATCCGACGCGGCACAAAGAGCCGACAGGATCGCAAGCATAACGATACAGCGGACGCTACAGATTTTCATACTATCTCCCTGAGGTTAACTCAAATACTTTTATGCTCGGTCGACTGCCCTGGCTGCCAGGAACAGCGGCGGCTCGGCTGTCAGCCAGGTTCCTTATGCTGAGGCTGGTACGAGCGCACGAAACGATCTTGTACATCTGGAAGCTGCGTCGGACATGACGAACCGGCTTCCATGCGGGAATGTAACACTGCCCTTGCCAATAAATTCTCGCTTTTGCCTCATTTTTCTCTAAATGACACTTTGTTCTCTCTTGCTCACCTGAAGTCTTGTACTCATGAGGAAGCCCGGCGCTATCGGGACCTCGACTCTCGCAAGGCCACGGTTTCTTCAATTCCATGGCGCCGCTGCTGGTAGTGCCATAAAGATTCCCCGCAGCAATCCTGATCAGACCAGCCCTGGCTAGAGCCTCGTCCGCGCCTCCCGAGAAAGTGTGCAGCACAGTCTCCTTGCCGGTCGTGTCCAACTTGAAGACCTTCCCCAAGGGTCGGCGCACAGGTTGACGCAACCCATGGTCGTCCGTACAGATTGCCGGCCGCATCCCGCACCAAAGCTGCCAGTGGATAAGCGCCGTCTGATCCTCCGGTGAAGGGGTGCAAGACAGTTAACGTGCCGGTCTCTTCCAGCTTGAATTCTGCACCGAACCCGAAAGTGCCTCCCGAGGTCGCAACGCCATAATAGTTACCCTTCGCTCCGACGTGTCTGATTGCACCTGCATAGGCGACTGGGCCATGCCGACGGTTGCCCAAGCCACCGCCATCAGCGTGATGCCGAGACGCCAAAATGAGAGGCAAACCCGTGGCGTGTTTGTCTTGCCAGGTTGTTTCATCTTGACTCTCCTACCCAACTCGCTCGTGCGTGTTTACGAAGTGAGCTTGAACACCACTCCCGGTGCCAGAAGGACCTCCGCCGGGACGGTACGGCGCTACCATGGCCGAATTGCCGCGCCGCGTCAAAAATCGGAGGCTCATTTTGTGTCTTACCTTTTTGCTCATCCAGGCGTCGTGAAATGACTGATTGGCAATGGTTTGTCAAAAATAATGGCGCAATTGTCAGAACTTGGTCAGAAACTCGAACCTTGGGAGAAATCCAGGAAAAATCACCTCACAAAAAGCGGCGTTTTAAACCCCTTTTGGGCAACATTTGAGGTATATATGGAAGTCGCAGTGCGTCTGCTTCCGCACTCAGACAAGAACGACGGCCACGTTGGGAGGGTCAGCAAGAACATGGACATCTCCAGTGACGCTTCCTCTCATGGAAGGCTTGTGCGGCTCGGCTCTCTCGTAATTGATCTGTCGAGTGGTGAAGTTCAGAAAAACGGCCGAAGTGTGCGGATACCGGACCAGCCTACCCGCCTGCTGCTGGCATTGCTAGAGAAACCAGGGGAACTCGTCAGCCAAGAGGAGCTGAGAGCAAGACTATGGCCCGACGATACCAACGTCGAGTTCAACCACAGTATTCATGCGGCGATCAACAAACTGCGACGAGCGCTGGGCGAGTCATCGGGGCAGTCACAGTTCATCGAAACCATCCCTCGTCGCGGTTACAGGCTTCTGGCACCAGTCACTCCAGTGACGCCGTCAGTCGTATCTGCCCAACCCGGATCTGGCAACGAACATTTTGCTGCCATCTCAAGTCGTGCCGCACCACCTCTTTGGCGCAGAAGACCCGGACTGTTGTTAGGTGCAACTCTGCTCTTGACGCTGGTGACTTTGGCAGTCGGAACCCTTCACTTCAAGTCCAGGAGCAAGTCGCGGACGACGGCGAGCGCCCCTTCACCGCTTCTATCCTCGCTTCCGCGGGGGATCGCCATCGTTGGCTTCAAGGATCTGTCCAGTCGCAATGACAGCGCTTGGCTTTCCACCGCTTTCGCTGAAATGTTGTCGACGGAACTGGGAACAAGTGCCGGTCTTCAACCCGTCTCAGGAGAGGACTTGGCGCAGATGAAACGGGAGTTGGCGATTGCCGATGCTGACTCCTATGCTCAACCGACTCTGCGAAGAATTCAGCAAAGTGTGGGGGCGGAGTTGGTGGTCGCGGGAACGTTGACGCGGATCGGGGCCGGCGGCACCAAAGACCGGGTTCGATTCGACATCCATCTTCAGGATGCAAACACTGGTCAAACTCTGGCATCTCTGTCAGAGACCGGTACGGTCGGGGAGCTTTTCGATCTCATCTCTGACGCGGGTGTGCAGTTACGAAACCAATTGGGTGTCGCGCCCCTTTCCAACTCTATAGAAGCGGAGATACGGCATGCAATGCCGGGCAACAGCACGGCTCAGCGTCGTTACTTCTCCGGTATCGATAAACTTCGCGGGTTTGACTATTTGCACGCCAAGCAGGACCTCTTGCAGGCTGTGGCTGCCGACCCTCACGACTCTCTCACTCACGAAGCTTTGAGCGCGGCTTATAACGCCAGCGGTTTTGAGACGGAGGCGGCGCGGGAGGCTAAGTTGGCTTTTGAGCTGGCCAAGGGCCTGACTTATGAACAGGGGTTACAAGTCGAAGCCGGTTACTACGAAACTAAACACGAGTGGGTTCGAGCCGAGGAGATATACCGCAGACTTTGCAGCCTCTCACCGCAAACTATCGACCACTCCATACACTTGGCACACGTTCAGGCGATGGAGGGTAAGCCGGCTGAAGCGATCGCAACCCTCGATAGGCTTCGCCTGATTTCCCGCTCGGCCCGCGATGGTGCCCGCATAGACCTGGCGGAGGCATCAGCAGATGACCGCTCTGGAGATTTCAAAAAGGAATTCGCCGCGGCAAAGGCGGCCGCGGCAAAGGGGAAAATCGCCGATGCTCCGCTGTTGGTCGCCAGAACTCTGCGTGCAGAAGGAATAGCGCTCCAGCATCTTGGCAATAACTCACAAGCCCTTAATCAACTCCAAGCGGCCGAGAAGACATTTGAAACCTTGAATGATCCAGGGAGCCTGGCCGACACTTTGCTTGATGAAGGAAATATATTCAGTGATCTCGGAGACATGAACGAGGCTGAAAATAAGTGGGCCAGGTCTTTGGCCCTGGCGCGCAGCACTGGAAATAAGCGAAAGGAAGCCGTTGTGTCCGGTAACCTGGGAAATGTTTTTCTGACACGAGGGGAAGCAGAAAAAGCCAGAGCCATGTACCAACGCTCCTACGATTTGTCGCGGGAAGTCGATGACAAGATAACCCAGGCCGTTTCCCTGCTGACCATCGGTGACGCGTATCAAGCGGAATGCCACTTGTCGCGAGCGCAGAGTTACTATAGGCAGTCTTTGCAATTGTCGACCGAAATCGCGAACCAGGAGGTCAAGGGAGAAGCCCTGGAAGCCATGGCCGGAGTCCTGGTCGACATGGGGGATCTGGCGCAGGCCAAACAGGTTGCAGAGGAATCTTTAACTGTGGCCCAAGCCAGCGGCGATAAGCCTACCGAGACCAGTGTGCTCATCTATCTCGGTCAGGTTCTGGCCGCACAAGGTGCTCTCAAGGAAGGGGCATCGATTGCGCAGAAAGCCATCACCAACGCAGACGCTCTTGCGGCGAAGAGTCTTCAAGCCGGAAGCCGTATCCTGCTCGGCCTGATTCTAATGAAGCAAGGAGACACCACGAAGGCGCGCGAAAACTACCAGCAGGCCCTGGCGCTGGAGGGAAGCGCCGACGCAAGGATCGAGCGGAAGGAGACGCGTTACCTTTTGGGGGAGCTTGCCATTGAGGAAACTCGCCTTCCAGAGGCGAAGGAGATGCTGCGCCAGTTGCAAGACGACCTGGAGCACACGCACGACATCGATACCGAACTAGAGTGTTTGATCTTGCAAGCGGAACTGGAACTCTTCGACCATCGCAACGATGCAGCCCTGAAGACTTCTACGCGGGCCCAGGCGCTTTCGCTGCGAAGTGAGAGGCTCGAACTGCAACTATCAGCGGCCGAGGTAATGGCTCAAGCCGCTGCGGCATCTCGCGACTGGACGCAGGCCGAGCGAGTGATTAAGTCCGCCTCGCTGCGTGCCTCGCAATCGGGTTGCGTGGCTTGCGAGCTTAAGGTCCAGTTTTCCCGATGCAACCTGAATGCAAAAGAAGATACGGCCCGTGGCGCCGTTTGCTTTGAAGAGCTCAATGCAAGAGCGAGCGCCAGAGGATTCGGCCTTATCGCAAGAAATGCTGCGACTGAGACTGCAATCCTCGCGAAGTGAACGAATCTAAGCTTGCGCCAAATACTTCGAAGATGGGTCCTTTTTTGTAGCGCCCCGCCCTTTCTCGTTCTCCCAAGAATGACGGGGCGATCACAAATTACTAGTTTACGGTGACGGCTTTGCCAGGCGACGAAATGCCATTGGCGTGGACGCGACGAAACACCCCACATCAGGCTCGTCCAGGTCATTCATTCTGCGCGTGCGCGAGGTTTTGACCAGGGACAGGACCTGAACGCGATTTCACTCATCGACGGGAGTTCCGAGTGCTATCGCCTGTTCTGGACAGTTACGAGGCAGAGCAACCGGATAGCAAGACGGCGTGGTTCGGATCAATCCGGTCAGCGGGTGGGGCCTTTCACGCGTCAGCGTCAATGGGCGGGTTGTACGGCGGCGCTTGGGCATCGTATGGTTTGTTCGGATCGACCGCTTACCGTCGACGTACCACTTACGGGCGTGAATGTGGGAAACGCGACGAAGTTCCCAACCCTGCGGTGTGCGCGCCCATGTTTCATCCTGTATCACTGAAGTATCAATGTTGCGTAATGCGCCGGCTTTCGTCTGCGTACGCAAGAAGTGCTGGAACACGGTGGCCGTCGCTTCATCGCCTTTGAGATTCAGCTTTAGAATTGTATTGCTGAGGTTCGCGATTTTCCGCACCTGCTCGAACAGAGCACGCGAGTAGTTCGCGGCCCGCTGAGTAGTTCGACTGTGTTCCATCGGGGAGATCGGCGACATAGTCGCGGGCTCGCAGAGCGAGAAGAGAGTCGAGATCCTTGCGTCTGTTAGCGTCGGCCAACTGTGCGTAGCGCCCGTCTAATTCCTGTCGTACGCGGGCCGCTTCGCAGTCACTCGACGCTTGTGCGCGCAGCGAGCGCGCCCACGTCGCCAACACCAAAACTACCGCCAAGACCAGCGGGTGCCTAGGCATAATCGATACCTTCTCACGATTCAGACGAAATATTCTGGAAATTGGTTAGTTGGTAGCAAGCCGGGTGTTGCCAAGGATGCAGTGTAATGCATTCCTTGGGCAAGTCTTGGGTCAGCAGTCGAAGCGTCTTTGGCAAACCGTCGACCCAGTTGGCGAAAAATTTGCCGTTGCACTCATTGACCGGGTTGTGAGTGCTCACGCCGGTTATCGGCAGTTTGCCAAGAGCTCACCCGCAAGGCAGGCCGCTCCATGTCATGGTGGCGGGAACTCCGCCCGGCCTGGAAATAGGGGCAAAAAGATTCCCACGGACCTTACGCGTGCGTTGCAAAATGGTTTGCAGACCTTTAATCACATGGGGTGCCCGTGGCGGACTTTCCGCTACCGTGCTCGCAATCTTTCCAACTGGATCCGAGCCCCACTGTTGTTGGGATTTAATTCGAGTGATTTGCTGTAGTTCTCAATTGCGAGCTGCTTATCGCCCCGGTCCATGTAGGCTTCGGCCAGACTGTCCCACGTATTGAAAGAGCCAGGAAAAACCTCCACGTTGAGTTTCAATACCAGAATTGCCTGATCGAACTTCTTATCGTTGATGAACTCGTAACCCAAACGGTTGATGTCTGCTTCCGCGGTACCATACTTGTGGAGTGGGTCCTGGGTGAACTCCAGCAAAGCTTGTTTGGCCCCAGTGTAGTCGTTTTTCTTTGCCGCCGCGCCCACGAGTTCCGCGATACTGAGCTCGGGTTTGTAGTTGAGGATCGCCTCCATGGCAGGATCGCGGCCGGCGTGGTAATCGGCGAAGGTAAGCTCAGTCGAAAGATCTGGCGCTTGCCAGACGCGTTGGTCGCGGGGGTCCATGTCCTGCCACCACAGGGTCGAAAGACGTACCGTCAATTTGCTGTTCGGCAGGACCACGGGCGCGTTGTCACCGTACTGGTTGGGGCTGGAACCGGTTGGCTCTCCGACGAAAAGAGTATTCGTGTTCAACTTCATGCGATTGACGCAGTTCATGGCTGCGGAAAAAGTCTGCCGTCCGATGATGGTGAATAATTTCCCCGGCTGGTTCACAGTGTCAGAGCGGATAAAGGCATGGATGATCGGGCGCAAGAGGTAATTGTTTCCTCCACCATTGAGGCGCTCATCGAACACAAATCGATCCACCGGATGGGTGTCCGCGAACGCCATCACTCGCTTGATGAACATCTCGATGGTCTCGTCAAGCTTCTGGGCCACGGCGTTGAACTGAACGTAGATCGTCCGAGAATCGCCTAAGTACTCGAACCAGTAGTTGTTGGCGGGATCTTTTTGCCACAGAGGTGGGGGCGAAGCCGGGTCGCGGGCGTCCACCCAGTGTTCGGGTAGGGCAAACGTATGCGGTGACAACTCCCCCTCTTCAGGCGTCAGAATAATGGTGGTTTGCTTTCCATCCTTTTCCACGGTGAGCGGAACACGCTCCAGGTTGTTCACCAATCCGAGTCCGTCGAGGACCTCTGCAAGGGACATGTACACCGGCGTCATCCATTTGATCTGGGATTCGTTGTCGTGCGGAACCACCTTGCTTACCGCCGCGTAAGCATCCTGCTCTGAGACTTTGCCCAAGTTGATGACTCGACCGCCAACGGCCGCGGCGTATTTTGCGTCAGCCTGCAACACGTAAACACCATCGGGGAACCAATAGAGCTTCAGCGGATAGTGCCTGAAGTTGGTTGGAGACTCCTGGGTAGGGACATAGGTATGTCCATCGCCAATCATGGCGACGATGCGCATGATCTCCACAATGATCTGATTGTGAGACAGGGTGGGAAGACGGCCATCGAGGCGCTGCACCGCCGTCTCGAACTGCCCTCGCGTCATGGAATGGAAGAGGTTCTTATGGACCTGCGGCGCCTGCTTGGCGAAGTAGTGAAGATCCTCACGCCACCTGGCGGCCTCTGCCGGAGAGACTGGCGACGCATGACATAACAGGGCAACAAAGACAACGAGGCAGCCCGGAATTGCTCGGAGCGCGCGACAACGGCCCTGCATGGCTGTTACCCCAAGCAATGGACGGGAAGTTCCGGAAAATGTTAGCAAACCGGTTGAGGGTTCCTTTGGGTTGCGGAGATGCACCGCTTGGTCAAAGGTTGGCAGGAAGTACGGGTTTGAGGGTTTTGAGCGCTAACGCCTTCCATGAGAAGGCCGGTCGGCGTCAAGTGGGCTCTTTTGTTCTTGTAGACAAGATTTTTCTCCCGCCGAGTCGCCACCACTGTCACCACCCTTCCATCCGCACTCTTCGATGAGCGGTTTTTTCGCTCGGGGCAAGTTGGGTGCTCTCGTTTCAGCCGGTGCTGCCACGTGTTAAGCGACCTCACTCCCGCCTTGCGATGGTTGGGGCCAGGCGTTAGACACAGTCACCGAAGCTCGGCTTTGAGCTCTTATCTTCCCTTTCCCAGGATGTCTTGATTGCGCCGCTGCCGGCATCGTCATTTGGCTGCTGTTCCGCAACGGTTCGTACACTTCTACGCTCACCCACAAATGCTCACCAGCGCCGTGTGCCCTCGCACCAGCCCGGCTCGCGCCCGGATCACCGTCAGATCCGCCAGCACTCTGGTGCTACGATGTTTCACCGGACACAAGAACTGCGGATCGATCCTGGCTAACCGAGCCAACGTCTGAGCATCCAGGCGATCGTCCTTCTTCCGGTGCTCTCCCTCCCCGGTCAAGCGCACGTTGCGCGCATGCGCCACGATCACTTCATGTCCCAACTCGCTCGGCACCCGGCTCACCCAGGGCGAGTGCATGCGCGTTTCCAAGGCAGTCCGACTGTGCCGCATGCCACCCAACACTGCTCGCATCGCTTTCGGAGTCGTGCTCAGGTTCTGTTCCAATAGCACTTCGCCAACTTCGTCTAGTAGGCAGTACCAACTCAATCGATCGCCCGATCGCCCAGGTCCAAACCGATCGTCAGCGCTTGTTCGGTAAAATTTCTCGTCGTCTTTGCCGCAGCGGTGCTAACCTTCTTCACTGCCGGTTTCCTTTATCTCTTGTGTTGCTAGGACGCTGATAACTTGGGAGCGTACAGCAACATCTGTTAACGACAGTGCCTCGCGAGAGCCCCGGAACTATGAAGCGACGGATTGCGTACAAATCGCAATGAACATTAACAGGAGTTACCAATCAATTGTGAGGTCGCCTGCACTCAAACTTCGATATGCCACACTGACTGGGTCCGTAGCGTCGGCTGGCGCCTTCATGTTCTATTGGTCTGACAACCCATTTCGAATGTCGTTTGTTATCGGCCTCGGTTTGATCATTGCGGGCTTGATGCTGGGTGTGGTATCTGCGTTGCTCGCCCTTGCCCGCTCGCGCAGGCTAATGTTTCGCATTGGCGGACTGGTCGGTGGCACGTTCGTCGTGCTCTTTGGCGCGCTCCTGGTCTTCTTTTCGGTGCACTACCGTCTTGTCGTCCAACCGCGACTAGGCATCGACGAGTGGCGCCAGGATCTGGCAATTCTAGGAGCTACTATTCCTCGCGACCACCCCAATGCCTTTGCACACATTTCTCGCGAACAGTTCAATCGGGAATTCAGCGATATAAAGACTCAACTTGCTTCCGATAGCGAAAGCCAGATCGAGATGAGCATGGTTCGGCTCGTCGCCTTGCTCCAGGATGGACATTCCACACTGTTTCCGTTTCAGCCCGCGACAGGATTTCATATGCTGCCGATCCAGCTCTATAGGTTTTCCGACGGCTGGTATATCACCGAGGCCAGCCCTCGCTATCAATACTTGGTGGGGCAGCGGGTCATGCGGATTGGAGCCAAGAGTGTAGAGGAGGTCTACGCCATCTTGCATCCGTTCGTGGGCGCTGACAATGAGTCAACCGTAAAGGACCGCATTCCGTTGTATATGATCTGTCCCGAGGTGCTACAGGCCGAGGGCATTAGCCCGTCCGCGACAAACACGGTGGTGTTTATAGTGGCCGGTCCCAACGGTAACGCTTCTGATGCGAATATCGAACCCGTTGGTCTCGTCAGATACCTCTATTGGTATTTTCAGCCGCTTCAGGCATGGAAACACAAGCCCAACGAATCCACCTTGCCTCTTTATCGCCAGCAGACATGGCAGAACTATTGGTTTCGGTACTTGGGATCGGAACGAACCGTCTACTTCGCCTTCAATCAGGTCCGCGATGATTCAGGAGAGACTTTCGAGACATTCGGCACGAGGCTGCTGGCGTTTTGCCGCGCGCATCCGGTAGATCGTCTGATTATCGACATTCGCAATAACAGCGGTGGAGACAACACAATTTTCCGTCCGTTTATCCGTGACCTGGCGCAGAGTCCTCTTAACCAGCGAGGGCGGCTGTACACGATTATCGGGCGGCATACGTTCTCGGCTGCGGTGAACTTCACCAGCGCATTAGAACGGGAGACTCAGACGCTGTTTGTGGGGGAGCCGGCTGGAGCGGGACCGAATCACTTCGGAGATCCGCACAAATACATTCTTCCCCAATCAAAACTCGTGGTATTCCTTGCATCTCGCTACCACCAGTGGGGCGATGCCGCAGACGCTCGGCGGGCACACGAACCGGCCCTCGAAATTTCGATCTCGCATACCGATTACTTTGCCAACCGCGATCCAGTGCTGGAAAGCATCCTTCATCAGAGTCTCGGGCCCACGGCAATCGGCGGAACTAGATGATGTCAGGCTTTTGCGAGTGCACGAGATTTTGACGAGGAACAGGTTCTCTGGAACTTGATCGTCCAGACGGAAGCAATAAACAACGCTTCTGAGCGGGTTATGTTCGGTCTCAGGCACAATGTACCGCCGAGCCGGCGTGCACAGGAAATCGGCATTCGCATGGCTCTCGGCGCCAGCCGCCAGCAAGTAGTCCGTCTCGTTTTACACAAAGGACTGGCCACGACGGCAATAGGTATCGTCATCGGCTTGATTATAGCGATTGTTTTTACACGAGCGATGTCGCGTCTGCTTTTCGGCATTTCGAACTTAGATATTCCCACGTATGCGATCGCGAGTTGCTTACTCATTCTCGTGGCGCTCGCAGCATCGTTCATTCCTGCATTCCGAGCGGCAACCATCGATCCTTCACTGGTTCTCCACCAAGAATAACGTGACTGACAGCCCGCTCCACCTGGTGCACAAATCCCCGGTTAGGTCACAGGCATAAGAAACTCCTTGATTATTTGTATGTTATATATGTACTATAAATGATATGAGTCTATCCTCGTCATCCGAAGCTCCCTGGCTTTTGCTCGTGTTTAGTCTGCCCGCGAGAAGTGCCAGTCAGAGAGTCGAGATATGGCGCAAGGTTCAGCGCTACGGAATGCTGCCACTTCGCAGTGCTGGACACGTTCTTCCCAACACTGCTACCAACCAAGAACGAATGGAATGGCTGGCGACAGCGATTCGCACTTACAAAGGCGAGGCATCTGTTGCACAGGTCAGGGGCTTCGATGATTTACCTGCCGAAAGACTGAAAGAGCTTTTCATCGAAACGAGATCGCGGGACTACCAGAAGCTGCTGCACGAGACGAAAAAGCTCCTCGGTCTGTCTTCCTCTCGTCGGTCCGCTGGGAGGTTGAACAGGGTTCACCGCAGACTGCGCGAGCTTCAGGAAATCGACTTCTTTGGAAGTCCGTTACGGGCAAAAATTGAGAACCTGCTTGCGCACGCCGATAAGTCTGAGTCGCTAAAGTCCAATCGCCAAGGCAAAACAAAATCCGGCGAGTTCACAAATCGCCTCTGGATGACTCGCCCTCGTCCCGGAATTGACCGTGTGTCGTCCGCTTGGCTGATTCGCCGGTTTATTGACCCCAAAGCCAAGTTCATTTTCCATCCTGATCCGAACAGCCATCTCGAAGCGATCCCTTTTGACATGTTCTGTGAACGAGGGTTTGGGCATCGGGGAGAGGATTGCACTTTCGAGACACTGTGCAAGGAGTTTTCGATACGGGACGGCAGGGTGAAACGAATTGCCCATATCATTCACGATGCTGACCTCGACGACGACAAATTCGGTCGGCCCGAGGGCTTGGGCCTGGACAGGGTGCTCAATGGCTGGTCAAAACAGGACTTGCCCGACGACGATCTGCTGCAACGGGGCATGGATTTGATCGAGGGCTTACATGCGGCCATGTGAGGTACGGGCGGTACGAATGACAAGCTTTGACAGCACAAGGAAACTTCTCCTCATCAGCAACTCGACACTCCACGGCGGCGGCTATTTGGATCACGCAGAAAAAGAGATTCGAGAGTTCCTGCCCAATGGAAGCAAGGTTGTATTAATTCCTTACGATCTGCACGACCGAGGTGCATATGCCAATAAGGCTCAAGACCGCCTTCATGACATGGGTTTTGTTGTGCAGTCAGCCCACGATGTTTCCAACATGTCGAGAGCTATTGAAGATACGGACGCGATCTTTGTCGGTGGCGGTAACACGTTTCGGCTTGTGAAAGAACTCCATGAGATGGACCTGATTGCTCCAATTCGGAAACGGGTCGCAGCCGGTCTCCCTTATATCGGATCGAGCGCGGGGGCCATTGTCGCTTGTCCATCGCTGAAAACCACTAAGGATATGCCAGTCGTGCAACCGCGCTCGTTTGAAGCATTGAACCTAATACCGTTTCAGATAAGCCCACACTATCTCGACCCTGACCCGTCATCCACACATATGGGCGAAACCCAAGAGGAACGGATCATGCAGTTCCTAGAGGAGAACGAAGAATCTGTGATTGGTCTGAGGGAAGGATCAATCCTACTTTTGCGGGAGGGAGTGGTCTCGTTGAAAGGACCACATAACTGCGCGAATCTTCAGACGTGGTGAACAGCCGATAGAGGCACTGTCAGGTTCTGATCTCCGTCGGTTGCTCGAAACAGCGAGTTCTTTAGTAAGGACAAGCCGCATGAAGTCAGAAAAGATGTTGTTCCTTACATCGGCAGAAATCCGCAGCTTGCTAAGCCTCGATGAATGCATTGACGCTGTTGAACAAGCGTTCAGGTTATACGGAGAAGGCAAGGCGGAACCTCCTGCCGTGTTGAGCGTCCACGCGGCCAACGGCGGATTCCACGTGAAGGCTGGACTGCTACGACTCCAGCGGTCGTATTTCGCCGCAAAAGTGAATGGGAACTTTCCGACGAACAGAACACGGTGTGGCCTCCCCACAATTCAGGGAGTGATCGTTCTGTGTGACTATGAGAATGGAACCCCGTTGGCGGTCATGGACTCCCGGGAGGTGACTTCACTTCGTACTGGCGCGGCGACTGCGGTAGCGGCAAAACACTTGGCACGGCGGGACTCACGCGCTATCACCATTTGCGGTTGCGGCAATCAAGGACGAGTACAACTCCGGGCGATTTCACGTGTCTTCCGATTGCAAACTGTATTTGCCCACGACAGCAGTAAAGAACGCGCCGCGCAATTTGCGGTTGAAATGACTTCAGCTTTGAACGTCCCAGTGAATGTTGTAACCGATTTGACCTCAGCTACACGGCAGAGTGATATTTGCGTCACATGTACTCCTTCCCGGATCCCAATACTACAACGAAATGACGTTCAGCCGGGAACGTTTATCGCCGCTGTCGGGGCGGACAATCCCGAAAAGCAAGAACTACACCCAAACTTGATGGCAGGAAATAAAATTGTCTGCGACATCCTTGAACAGTGTGCCGTGATGGGAGACTTGCATCACTCTCTGACCGCCGCAACGGTGAACCGGAACGACGTTCACGCGGAGTTGGGTGAAATTGTCGCTGGCAAACGTCCAGGCCGCGAATCCAATCACGAGATCACGATTTTCGACAGCACTGGGATGGCTTTGCAAGACGTAGCCGCAGCTGCCTTCCTGTATGAAAAAGCCGAACGTTCCGGAACGGGAGTTCGTCTGGATTTCGCAGCCTAACAAGGATAACCGATCATGCCTCTCTATCATCAAAATGTCCCATTTCGTACTTCACTCTTGCTTGCGTTGGCCTTTCTACTTGCGCCAGTCTTCGGCGCTGCCCAAACGACTAACTCCTCCGCCCCATCGCTTGCTAGCAATTGGAAGCAGGTCGAAGACGCGATGGGGCGCCCCGGTCAGATGCAGCCCGGAGAGGTCATCAAGTTCGCAATGCCACGGAAAGACCTCCATGTCGTGCTCGATGGCGTCGTTATCCAGCCAGGACTCGCGCTTGGTTCGTGGGCAGCATTCAAACGGGACGGCAACGTCGCAATGGTCATGGGCGATTTGGTTCTCACTGAGGACGAAGTCGAACCCGCGATGATGAAGCTTCAGGAATCAGGGATTCACGAATCCGCTATTCACAATCATTTAATCGGGGAATCGCCGCATGTTCTTTACATGCACATCGCCAGCCAGGGTGACGCGGTGCAAATGGCGAAGGCGATTCACGACGCACTTTCGTTAACCAAGACTCCGGGACCAGATCCACCAGCCGCAAGCCAGGCTGCACCTGAGTTGGGCTTCGATCAGAAACAAGTTGAACAGGTTCTCGGTCACTCGGGGAAGGTTAACGGCGGCATTCTTCAGATTGGAGTACCGAGAGCAGAAGCGATCACTGACTCGGGTATGACCGTTCCATCGTCAATGGGCGTAGCCACCGCTTTGAACTTCCAACCTACCGGCAATGGCAAGGCCGTGATCACTGGAGATTTCGTGCTACTGGGCAGTGAGGTCAATCCCGTCATCAAGGCGCTCCGAACCAACGGAATTGCGGTAACCGCGTTGCACAGTCACATGCTGATGGAGGAGCCACGTCTGTTCTTCATGCATTTTTGGGCAAATGACGACGCGGTGAAACTCGCAAGAGGTTTGCGATCCGCCCTGGACAAAACCAATTCATCAAAATGAATCCTGAAGCAAAGCTGGTGTCACGTGAGACGAACCGGGCATCGCTTGTCCAATTCGTTGGATATTTCCTGTGGCTTGGAACGGTGGGGTTCGGTGGCCCGATTGCGCTTGCAGGGCTTATGCAACAAGACCTTGTCGATGGTCGAGGCTGGGTTCGTAAAGATGACTATCTTGAGGGTCTGGTGCTGGCGCAGCTTGCTCCCGGCCCGCTTGCAGCCCAACTCGCAATCTACTTGGGATACATCCAAGCCGGCACCTTGGGCGCAACAGCAGTAGGTGTCGCCTTCATCTTGCCATCATTCTTGATGGTGTTGGCCATTTCTGTGGCTTACGTGCGTTTCGGTGGACTGCCGTGGATGCAAGGCATGTTCTACGGGATTGGTGCTACCGTGATCGGTATCATTACAAGATCTGCGTTCAAACTAACCAAGCTAACTCTGGGGAAAGACAAGCTCCTTTGGGGAATCTTCCTCGTCCTTGCGGTTTCAACAGCGTGGACTTCGCGGGAAATCGTGTGGCTCTTCTTGCTTGGTGGAATTGTGAATCTGGTAGCGAGAGCTTTACCCACAAGACTCCCGGCACGAAGCGCAGTCTCTCTGTTCATTACGCCGGGGGCACTCTTAAAGCTGGCAACAAGCGGAGTGCTAGTCGAAATATTTCTTTATTTCGCTAAGGCAGGGCTTTTCGTATTCGGGAGTGGACTGGCAGTCGTGCCATTCCTCTACGGCGGGGTTGTGCAAGGACATCACTGGCTAACCGACCATCAGTTTGTCGACGCCGTTGCAGTGGCCATGATCACGCCTGGACCGGTGGTGATCACCGTAGCCTTCATAGGATACCTCGTTGCAGGCGTTGCGGGAGCTGCGGCCGCTACGCTTGGAATTTTTCTGCCGGTCTATCTCGTGGTCGTATTGCTTGCCCCTTCGTACAAACGCTGGGCGAAACATCCACAGTTGAATGCGTTTGTTCGAGGTGTAACAGCAGCAGCGACGGGTGCGATTGCGGGTGCAGTGATCGTTCTAGCTCGACGCTCCATTTACGATGTGCCAACGATATTAATTTGTTCCATCAGCATTGCTGTACTGTTCCGTTGGAAAGTTCCTGAACCGATTCTGATTGCCTGTGCCGCCGTTATTGGTCTGATGCTGCACCACGCATGACCAAAGACAATGCGGTCGCTGTCACAATTTCCGCGTTGAGCGACGCGCAAGAACACGCACTCAACGCACGGGTCATGGTTTCGGCTCAGTTTCTGAAAAGCCGACTTCTGGCGAGGCGAACTACTACCGACCGAGCCTCGGCGGACGTTTCGAGTGGACCGTGAACGCCGATTTATGAATCCCACATCGAGTCCCATTGTTCTCAGTGGTCAAGATAAGCGAGTAGAAGTTCCCGGATTTGTCCTAACGGAAACGTATCGCCCCCCGGGCTTCGCCTTGCCTTCACACTTCCATGAGTACGCGAATATTGCGCTTGCCCTCGATGGGTCCTTTATTGAGACCGTTGGCTCGAAGCCCTACGAGGTGCATCCCTGCAGTGTGATATTTCGACCGGCCGGAGAACCGCATTCCAATCAGTACGGGAAGACTGCGGCTCATTGCTTGATCATCGAGGTGCGCCCGCAACGTCTTGCTGAAGTACGCCGATTCACTCAGATCCTGGACCACGCTTCTTATCTAGGACCGGGACTGTTATCCCATTTAGTACTGGCGATGTCCCGAGAGTTTCGGATGTTGGATACGGTTGCTCCACTTGCCATCGAGTCGCTAACTCTCGAGATATTGGCTGAAGCCACACGATTGAGTTCGAGGACAGAGCGAGAACCACCGCAGTGGCTTCGGCAAGCGAGAGAAGTTGTTCACGAGCAATTTGCGGAGTCATTGAGCCTATCCAGCGTCGCCGGAGGAGTGGGCGTACATGCTGTCCACCTGGCAAAGATGTTCCGGAAGCACTATGGATGCACACTTGGAGACTACGTCCGTAAGCTGCGCTTGAACTACGCCTCGCAGCTCCTGGCTCGGTCGGATAAGACTCTCGCCACCATTGCGCTCGCTGCCGGGTTCTACGATCAAAGTCATTTTGCCCACCTTTTCAAGCTTCGGTTTGGCGTCACCCCGGGCGTCTTTCGGGCGGGCTTAAGAGCGAGACGAACTCCCATTCAGGCGAAGTGCAAGGATTTTCTGTCCGACTAGCTCCATACAATAGGGCAACAATACTCCAAGACGTCACACTTTCCTCTGTCTTAACATAGGCGCCCAGAGGACTTACTGATGGACAGGAAAGCGTTGCTTTCAGTTCTATTACTCAACGTATCGGACCCAGCTCCCCGCGGTGTCCGACCGATCAATCGGCTTATCGATTGACGTTGAGCGGTGCAGGGCGGTCTTAACCGAGGCAAGCGCAAGGAGAAACCGAAGGGTATTGCGTACAGCTCATTTGGATGGATACGCCAATCTTTCTAACAATGGGCTGCGTCTGGAATCAAACATCGACATGAGACCATTTTTGGCACTGCTAATTCTGTCTCGGCTAGTGTCGCCAACGCTCTGCCAGGTGGTGAGCGGTGGGGTAGCACAACAGGCCGCGCCTGACCAGCCAGGCTCGTCCGGTGTGACTTGGTCGCTAGCTGCTACTGGTGACACAGTCAGCACGCGTCGTGTCTCTGTCTATGAAAGCGATCCTGCCTTCAAGAGCTTGGTCAATGTGATCCGCGCAGCTGATGCGGGGTTCACCAACCTGGAAATTTCGCTTTTTCGAATGGCAAGTTTTCAGGGGTATCCGCAGGCCGAAAGCGGCGGTATATGGTTCATCGGTCCGCCTGAGGCTGCGCAGGATCTCAAATGGATGGGTTTTAATCTTTTTAACAGAGCGAACAATCACGCGACCGAATATGGTGTCGAAGGCATGATTGAGACGGATCGTCTCTTAGATTCACTGAGCTTAGTCCACGCCGGGAGCGGCATGACTCTGGGTGATGCGACTCAGGCGAGATACCTTGATACGAGCAAGGGGCGCTTCGCTCTAATCGGTTTAGCTACAACGTTCACACCGATGTCGAGGGCCGCCGACCCACGACCTGGCGCGAAAGGGCGGCCTGGGATCAACACACTGCGCGTTGAGCGAAAATACGAACTTGATCCGCAAGATATGAAAGAACTTCGACAAATCATGAAAGATCTCGGAGAGCAGGTTCCACAGGCTGAAGGCGCCGCTCTGGAATTTGCCGATACGAAGTTTGCCCCTGGCAACGCCACCAGGGTGGTGGAGAGGGTTGACCCGAGAGACGAGGAGCGTATTTTACGCTCCGTCCGCAATGCCAGTAAACAATCAGACTTTGTGATCGTCACAAGCCATTCTCACGAACCGAGTGAAGAAGCGCTGACAGCCCCCTCTTTCTTAGTCGAGTTCAGCAAGAAATGTATTGATGCGGGGGCCGATGCTTTCATTGTCCACGGTCCCCATCAACTCAGAGGGATCGAGATTTATAAGGGTAAGCCCGTTTTTTATAGTTTAGGCAACTTCATATTTCAAAACGAAACGAGTGATAACCTGCCGTCAGATCTCTACGAGTCCTACGCACTGGGTGAAGAAGCACTGCCAGCTGATTTGATGAATGCACGCTATAAGAATGGAACAGTCGGCTTCCCCGCCAGTTCGATATGGTATGAAAGCGTCGTGGCCGTCCTCTACTTTAAAGGGCACCAACTCAGCGAGCTTCGACTCTATCCCATAGATCTTGGCCAGAAAGCGCCTAGGTCTCAGCGAGGTACACCTCGGCTAGCGAATAAAGAGTTAGCGCAACAGATAATTCAGCGGCTGGCGGCGCTTTCCGCTCCGTTCGAAACGAAAATAACCTTTGAAGATGGGCTGGGTATCTGGCAACGAAAGTAGTACTCGGTTCGTAGGCAGGTTATAGCCTGTCCCCTTGAAGCGTGCGAACACCTGTTTCGTCGCGGACATATTGCTTTGGGAGGTCATGAATTGTGTGCACATCCTACTGGATTAAGAACTTTCAAATTATTAGCGTCGCAATTCTGATCCTTCTAACGGGGAATAGCCGCAGTGTGGCGGTGCCAAGGCAAGAGCCTTACGAGGAGGCGCCAGTTGTCCATTCACCGCAACTGCTAGTTGAACTCAAGCAGATTCAGCAGGCTGCTCTCGGGAGCGATTATGCATTTAGACAGCTTGCTGTCCTGACCGCGGGGATCGGTCCGCGCCTGAGTGGCTCCGTGCAAGCGCAGAATGCTGTCAACTACGTCGCAAGCGAACTGCGGCGGCTCGGCCTTGATGTTCGATTGGAAAAAGTCCTTGTACCGCACTGGATCCGCGGTGAAGAGAAGGCAGAGTTAGTTAAGTTCCCGGGGCAGATGTCAGGTATGGCCCAGAGAATTGTTCTGACGACGCTCGGCGGAAGCATAGCAACTCCGCCTACTGGATTGACGGCAGAGGTCGTTACTGTCAATAGCTTCGAAGAGCTTGAAGCGTTGGGACGCGCAAATGTGGAAGGGAAGATTGTGCTGTTCAATCGCCGCTTCGACGAACAAATGGCAGCACAAGGGTTCGGTGTCGAAGCCTACAGGCAGATGGTGCCGTATCGAACCCGCGGGCCAAGTGCTGCGGCTCGATTAGGGGCGGTAGCCGCGCTGGTGCGGTCGGCGGGCGGTTCGAATTACCGGTTGCCGCATGCAGGTTTCATGCGATATTCAAACGATGCGGCGCGAATCCCGGCAGCTGCTCTGACGGGAGAAGATGCGGATCTGATCGCAGGGCTGAGTAAACAAGGGCCCGTGCGCTTGTACCTGACTCTTACGCCACAAACGCTGCCTGACGCCGAGAGCTACAACGTCGTCGCCGACCTCAAAGGCAGCGAACACCCGGAACAGATTGTTATCGTCTCGGGACACCTCGATTCCTGGGACTTGGGAACTGGTGCCATTGATGACGGGGCCGGTGTAGTAATGGCCATGCACACGGTGCAGGTGCTTCGGGAGCTGAATTTACACCCAAAGCGCAGTATCAGGGTCATCGCATGGATGAGTGAGGAGTTCGGGGGTATAGGCGGAAATGCTTATGCTAAGTCTCATCAAGCGGAAATCGCCAACCACATCGCGGCAATTGAAAGCGATCACGGTGCCGGTCATCCGTTAGGCTTCAGCATCAAGGCTAGCCAGACCGTGCGACCGATGCTGGAACCCGTATCACTCGTTTTGCAGGGCTCAGGCGCGGGCCTGACCCGATTCACCGAGGAGATTGAAACAGATATCTCTCCTCTGGCCGAGGCCGGAGTTCCATGCTTCGGTCTTTGGCAAGATGGGCGCACGTATTTCAACTACCATCATACGGCTGCCGATACGTTAGATAAGGTCGTTCCAAAAGAACTGGCGGAGAACGTTGCGATTATGGCAGTGCTTGCCTATGCGCTTGCAAATCTATCGCAACCCCTTCCGCATTGATGATTGGAGAAACCGGGAAGGCTGTACTTGTATCAAGAGTAGCTGGTCGTCGCGAGTCCTTTGAGTTCAAAGTCAGCATCGAGGATGTGAAAAGCCTTGGAAACGTACCGAAGGGAATTCCTGAAAAGGGTTTCGGGTTTTGGCGCATTCGCTGCGTCAGCCGGGATTTTCAGAGGCGACGGAGGATCGACTTTGAGTCATTATTCGCGCCCCGCCGGAAACCGCGCCCTTGGGCAGTTGGAGTCGCTGCGCGCACAGTTCCCGGCCCTCGGAGAACGTGTAAATGACCATCCCTTGGTGTACCTCGACAGCGCAGCCACGACCCAGCGGCCCCGCGCAGTGACCGACGCCCTCACGCATTATTATCTGCGAGAGAACGCGAATCCATCAAAGTCTCTACACACACTCGCTCGTCAGTCCGCAACGCTCTATGAGAACGCAAGGGGTACAGTTGCGAAATTCTTGAATGCACGTGGACCAGACGAAATTGTGTGGACCCGCGGGACAACGGAAGCCATCAATCTCGTTGCTTCGTCCTGGGGAAGCGTGAACCTGCACCCAAGCGACGAGATCATCTTGACTGTTACAGAACACTATTCCAATCTTGTGCCTTGGCAACTTGCTGCCCGGCGGGCAAACGCCCGCATACTAGTAGTGGATATGGAAGAGGACGGCCGGTTGCGCCTCGATCAACTGGAAAAGCTGCTGTCGGAGCGTACGAGACTGGTTGCGTTTTCCCATGTGTCGAACGTGTTAGGTTTGATCAATCCTGTAAAGGAAATATGCGAACGAGCTCACCGCGTCGGTGCGCTCGTTCTTGTAGATGGCGCACAATCCGCCCCGCATTTTCCCGTCAACGTGCAGGAACTCGGCTGCGATTTCTTTGTTTTCTCCGCTCACAAAATGCTCGGTCCCATGGGAACCGGCGTCCTGTGGGCGCGCCGCGAAATTCTCGAAAACATGCCCCCGTATCAGGCCGGAAGCAACATGGCGCACGAGGTAGACTTTGAGTCTAGATCGACTCATTTTGCCGAGGGTGCATGGAAGTTCGAAGCAGGGACGCCGAACGTGCCCGGAGCGGTGGGACTCGCTGCAGCTATTGAATTTCTTGAATCATGGGGCCGCAAGGATCTTTGGATCCGTGAGCAGGAGCTCACGCGACATACCTTGTCTGCGCTCAGGGAAGTGAAAGGGCTGAGGATTCTTGGCCCAACGGAGCCGACCAATCGAATATCTGTCTTTTCCTTCGTGCTCGAGAAGAGGGAGGTGCTCGACATAGTCAAGGCTCTCGACGCAATGGGTTTTGCCGTTCGAGGTGGAGATCTCGCGTCTCTTCCGCTATTGACAAGGATGGGCGTCACGGTGGCGGTTCGCGCCTCCTGTTATGCTTACACGACGGTCGAAGAGGTCGATCAACTCATTGCCGAGCTTGCAAGAGATCGTCGAGGTTCTTCATGATGGCCAGCGAATCGCTATCGCGCACAGTCTCCTCAAGATTGTTCAAGAACCAGTCGGACTCCCTCTGTAAATCCAAGCCTTTCACCGGACCGAGCGTACTGGATGAAGCCATTGCCCAAACTGCACAGAATTGGCTGACTGCGTTGGCGACGAACAACCTGTTGGGATCTCCCACGAACACCACTCCCTGCGGTGCGGCTCCGCCAGCGATGCCGTGTAAATCCCGGCCTGCAGACGTGTCCACGGCTTCGACGGTAGTGTTGCCGAGAGCGGCACCAGTTACGCGTTTGCGCTTTGCGTCGAACGCGAAATGATCTATGACGCCTTCAGCGTTCGGTAGTGTGATTTCCTGGACACGCAGCAAGAGTGCTTTCTCAGACGCCCAGGCTGGTCTTGCGAAAGTGCGTAAGATCCCGCAATCAATACTGCGAATACAAAATGCTGCGAGCATCATCGTGTTTCTCTCCGAGTCTTGTCGACTTCAAAGTATTGATTCGGTCAGTCGTTTGGGCCTGGCTCCGTGAATGAGCTTACTCCGCCAAAGGCATTTGAACTCTAAAGACGGACCCTTCACCAACCTTGCTGACAACTGAAATCTTGCCCTGATGTGCTTCCGTAATCCATTTCGCAATAGCTAAGCCGAGACCAGTTCCGCCGGACTCCCGCGAACGTGACTCGTCGGCCCGATAAAATCTCTCAAAAATGTGAGGGATATCCGTGGGTGCAATCCCTACTCCGGTATCCCGAATCTCTATCACAGCCGCGCCATCGTTGGCGTTTAGTACAACTGAAATACGCCCTTCTCGAGATGTGTACTTCACCGCATTGTCGATCAGAATCAGAAACAATCTTCGCAGTGATGGAGGGTTCCCGCTGACACAAACCGGCATCTCCGGGAGTCGCTGATCGTACTGAATGGACTTTCCTTCGGCCAGAAGGCTGGCCGGTTCCCATATTTCAAGAAGAATTGCATTTAGATTTATCGGAGCAACCTGCAGAGGCTCACTGCCAGAGTCAGCACGGGCGAGAGTCATCAAATTCTCAATGAGAGCGGAAGTCCTTTCCAATTCTTGGTGGATACGGAAGAGCGTTTCCCGGTACTCGGCCTCAGAGCGCTGCTTCCGCAATGCAACTTCAGTCCTGGTGCGCATCAGAGCAACCGGTGTCCTCAGCTCGTGTGAAGCGTCGGCCGTAAACTGTGTGACGCGCTTGAACGCACGCTCCAATCTGCCAAACATTTCGTTCAACGCTTCCGAAAGGGTTTGCAGCTCATCTCCCGTTTGAGGGTTTGGGAGCCGTCTGGACAATTCACGCTCACTGATTAACTGCGCGGCTCGGGCAATTTCCGTAACAGGGGCGACAGCTTTCTTGCTTAACCAGTAGCCACCGGCTGATGCTATCAGCAGCAAGATGGGCACCGAAAAGAGAAGCACGAGTCTGAAACGATTCACTGCGTCGTAGAAATCGTCCATGGGAGCAGCAATTTGCACCTCGTAAACTTGGTCGGCCGCGTGGATTTGCCCGGTCAGTATTCGAAGCGGCATGCCTTTGGAATAAATTGTCGAAACCCTGAACTTCTCGTTCGAGTTCGTTTGGGTCGGGAATGTCAAACTATACCGGACAGCGGAAGCAGAACTATACGACCACTCCCCACGGGTATCGGCGAGTTGAAGTATGTCGTCCTCTCCCCGGACTCTCGAACCTGCCATCAATTCGCGCTTGATTTGTTCTCCAGGCAAATGCTGCTCCAGAAGTTCCTGAATCTCTGCCTCGCGATCGCGGAGCCCTTCGTCTACCGCTGAATGAATGCTTCCACGCACTTCGAAGAAGGCAAGCAAAGAAAATGCCCCGAAGGCAATGCAGAGCACCAGGAAATACCAAGCAGTTAGCCGTATCCGCAATGGAAGCGCACGCATATTCAAGCTCGCAGCGTGTAGCCAGCTCCCCGCACCGTCTTAATTAACTTTTCTTCGTGAGGATCATCGACTTTTCGCCGCACCAGCCGGATAAACGCGTCTACTGTGTTGTCGTTCACTTCGTCGTCGAACCCCCAGACAGCTTCCACGATCGCGTTGCGCGAAACCACTACTCCGGGGCGACGCATAAGAAACTCCAGCAGCCGAAATTCCGTCGCAGTTAAATTGATTTCACGCTTAGCCCGAAACACTTCCCTGGTGGCGCGGTTGACAACTAAATCAGCCACTCGAAGAAGGCTCGTTGGCTGGGCATATTGTCGTCGGCTCGCGGCCCTCAATCGTGCCAACAGGACCGCGAAGGAAAATGGTTTCGTTAGGTAGTCATCGGCTCCGAGATCGAGCCCCTTTACGACATCTGGCACAGTATCGCGGGCGGTCAGCATCAAGATTGGCGTGCGATTTCCTCTGTTACGGAGTCGCCGTGCGACCTCAAAGCCATCGAGCTTCGGAAGCATTACATCTAGAACGATCACGTCGAACTCGCATGAGCGCGCTACCTCCAAACCGCTGAGCCCGTCAAAGGCCAAGCTCACGAAGTAGTCCTCCTCCTCCAAGCCCTCTTTCAGGACTTCCGCCATGTCCTTTTCGTCCTCGACAATCAATACGCGCATGAAAACCCATCAATTATCCCGATCTTAACGAGTCAACCTGAAATTCTGACAAAAACATCGCTTTTCGGCAAATCTTCATTTTACGGAGCTATTCTCCTGTTCCTGGACAGCGGAATGAGACTCTCCCTCACTGAGCCACGGCGAAGTACAACGTGTGTGTTCCTTGCAGCGCTTCTGGGCGCGTCGGCGGCCATTCAGGGGCAGTCGGGGTCGAATTCGCAAGCGCCTCCGCGACAAGTTGGGGCGCAAGATGCACTCCGCATTGCGAAGGCAACCCGAGCTGATCGAGCCCCGAGGTTGGACGGCACGCTCGATGATCCGCTCTGGCTGCAGGCTGCTCCGATCTCAAACTTCTTGCAACGAGAGCCTTACGAAGGCCAGCCTCCTACCGAAAAAACTGAAGTCCGTATCCTATACACCAAGCATGAGGTCTATTTCGGTATCACCTGTTTCGACTCCTACCCAGATGGAATCGTTGCAACCGAGTTGCGCCGTGATGTCCCTCAGGAATTGGACGACTACTTTGAAATCATCATCGACTCGTCTCACGACCGGCGCAACGCTTACGTGTTTCAAATCAATCCATTGGGGACACAACGCGATGCACTGATCACCGAAGAAACGCGCACGGATCCTGGCACTGGCGATGGCGATCCCGGCTGGGACGGTGTGTGGACCTCGGAGGCTCGCCGGACGACACAAGGCTGGACCGCCAACCTCGCGATTCCGTTTTCGACCTTGAACTTCATGCAGTCGAGCGATGTGATCTGGGGGATCAACTTCAAGCGATTCATCCGCCGCAAAAATGAAGAGGACCTATGGTCGGCCTGGCGGCGTGTCGATGGTGCCCCACGGGTCAGCCGTGCTGGCGAATTACAAGGAATTTCCGATATCGGCAGTGGACGTCTACTCATCGTCAAGCCTTACGGACTGGCGGGATTCAGCCATTTTCCCCCGATCGCTGCTGGTAGTGGATTCACTCCCGGGACGAGCCCTCTTTACACGGGAGGCGTTGACGTCAAGCTTGGCCTGCGCTCGAACTTAGTGGCCAATTTCACCGTCAACACCGACTTCGCCGACGCCGACGTTGATACACAACAGTTCAATCTCACGCCCTACAAGCTATTCTTTCCGGAGAAGAGACAGTTCTTTCTGGAGAATGAGGGTGTCTTTAATTTTCCGCTCGGTGGCGACGTAGATTCGTTGTTCTTCAGCCGTCAAATCGGGATTGATCCCGTCACAGGCCAAGAGGTTCCCATTAACGTTGGGGCCAAGATCACAGGTTCGCTTGGCAAATTCGAACTCGGCATCATGGATGTGGACACGCGGGGCTCCGGGCCCAATCCCGGCGCGAATTTCGCAATTGTTCGCGTGAAGCGCGCACTGTGGGGAGGATCCTACGTTGGGGTGATAGGCATTGATAAGCACTCCGGCAATCCTCTGGACAGTTTCAACCAGACCGAAGGTGCCGACACCAGGCTAGTCTTCTTCAAAGACTTGGCGGTGGACATGTTCGCCGCCCAGACCCGGACGGCGGGTTTCTCGTCGGGCCAGACTGATTTCGGCGGTGGTTTCCACTACCAGCGCAACTGGCTGGAGTTGATCGGTGAACATCGAAAAATTGGGCCGCACTTTAATCCCGAGGTGGGATTCCTTGAACGTCAGGACTGCATTTGCGACTTTCTCAACCCTAACTTCAAAGTTCGACCCCGGATCGAGCATGTGCGTGAAGTAAACTTTGCCGGCTTCATCCTTCATGCCCTCGATACTCACCATGTGCTGCAAACGCAAGAATGGCAGAGCACATTTCGCATCTTCTTCAACAATGGCTCCTATAGCGACGACGACATTGCGGACGTCTTCACCCAGCGCCTGATCATTCCGTTCAACCTGTACAAGAAGGTTTCCATTCCTGTTGGGGAATATCACTGGACGCGCCATCTGTTGATCTATGGATCACCGCAGGACCGACGGTTGACACTCAATTTCAACGATCGTTTCGGCAGCTACTACAACGGACACTTGAATGAAGCGCAAGTAGTTGCAACCTACAGGACCAACGAGCGCCTATCTTTCAATTTTGCCGAACAGTGGAACCGCTTCCGCCTGGGAGCAACGAGCGATCCCGCGGGAAATCCGCTTTCCCTGGGATCTGGAGACTTCTCGGTCGTCTTCGGCAGCTTTCAGACGAATTATTCCTTTTCCCGCTTCCTGACGCTCTCGACGCTACTGCAAATGGACACCGCGAATAATCAGGGCGCCAGCGCCAACATTCGCCTGCGTTGGAACTATCGGCCTGACAGCGATCTGTATGTGATCTACACCGCAGGCCAGCGCTTTGCCAGTTTGGTAGCAGTGAACCCGCCACAGTTTTACGAGAACCGTTTCGCCATCAAATTCACATATTCATGGCGACCATGAGGTCAAGATGAGGAATTGCAAGTCCACCGACTATAGTGATCAATTTATAAGCTGCAGTCATCCTCTGGAGGCATCCAATGCGAACACGAGCGGTCCACATGAGCGAGGTTTTGACCCTAGCACTTTTGATCCTAGCAATGGGCCTGGAGGCTGCCCGCCCGAAAGCCGCCTCCGAAAATACAGATCATGCCCCACTCAAGAAAGTCGCGGACATTCCCCTGCCGGGCCCAGCAGTCCGCTTCGATTACCAGAGCCTTGACTCCTCCCATGGGCGGCTTTACATCGCTCACATGAACGCCGACCAACTCGTCGTTTTCGATACGAAGAAACGGGAAGTTGTGGCGAATCTCGACGGCTTTCCCAACGTTCACGGTGTTTGGGCGGTTCCGGAGTTGGGCAGGGTCTACGCATCGGTGACAGGGGAACACAAAGTCGCCGTTGTCGATATGCAGACCCTCAAGACCATCGCCAAGGCTGGACCGGTCAAGTACCCTGACGGCATCGCATACGCTCCAGGTGCGAAGCGAGTCTTCGTGTCCGACGAGCAGGGAGACGCGGATGTGGTAATCGATGCTACGACCAACTCTCTTGTCACCACAATCCCGCTCGGCGGCGGTGCGGGCAACACCATCTATGACCCTGGCTCCGATCGCATCGTCGTTGCGGTCCACGAAAAGAACGAGCTCGTAGCGATTGAACCGGCTACCGCCAAACTTATCGGGCGCTATCCAGTCACTGGAATCGAGAGCCCCCACGGGATTGCCCTCGACGTGACTGATAGACTGGCTTTCGTAGCAGGAGAGGAGAATAACAAGCTTGCAGTGGTCGATCTCACAAACATGCACGTGCTGGCCACATACCCAGTCGGAAAAGATCCGGATGTACTCGCGTTCGATGCTAGCCTCAAGCAGTTGTATGTCTCGGCAGAATCCGGAAACGTGACCGTCTTTCGTGCGGATGGGAAGACGCTTGTCACCGTGGGCTCGCTTTCCATGCCGCACGCGCACACGGTTTCCGTCGACTCGGATACTCATCTGGTCTATTTTCCTCTACAGAATATCGATGGCCTTCCTCTGTTGCGGATAATGGAGCCGAGCCGAACAAAATGATCGTATGCGCTCCTCCCTTGCCTTCGGCCCGCACACGCTGACAACTTGGAGCATTCGCCACCCTGCTAACAATGCCGCTCTGCAAGTAAGGATGAGAAATGTTGCATTACCCACCAAGAACCCAAGTATGTCGTAGCCGATTTTAGGTAAGACGCCTATAGCAGATAATAGACTGATAATGCTTGTCAAGAACAGGCCAACATTTCTCGATTGCACTCGTTGTTTTTCGGATCGCGAGTAGCGCCAACAAAGTAACAAGCAACATGCCGATCACTTGGGGCACTATAATTGCGAGCGGAGGTGTTTTGTGCACGGCCGTCCACACTCGTCCTACTATGAGAAAGCAATAGCAGTAACACCAATACATATGCACAGAACACGTAAACATATGTTCTCTTCGCACTAAAGAGTCTCATACTGCAACATCTTCTCGTTCCTGATCGCTGGGCAGACCGTAGGTCCCTGCGCCAACCTTACGGCCAACGACAGTGACCCGGTTGAAATTAACTTCACGGTCCACGATCCCGAATCGATACAGTTGTCGGAATCTACGCTGCGACGGTGTAGCGATGATGCAACCGCCGCGTCGACGGAGCGGGACCTATCCTTGATTGCGGGTCACCCGCAATCTCAGCGTAGGTAGCGACGGGTGTTAGCAGTTCTGCTGTCTGACTGGCTGCAGGTCTGTTGGCCAAAGTCAGATCGTAAGCCAGCTCAAGAATTCGGCGAAGTCCTTCGAAATCGCGGCTGACGACCCGTCTACCCAATGCGATGTTGATGAGGAAACCGGCCAGTGCATCGGCTTCGGAATCGGCGAGTTGACGAAATTCGTCGCGCCAGTGCGGACAGTGGCCGTCGGCGTCGAGGATTTGCAGAACCTGTTTTGTCGTGCCGCGCTTAGCATTGGCGGTCGATATCGTAGCAGGTGGAGCGCTTCCCTTCCGCAGCGAGGCGGCGCACACGAGTCCCATAACAAACGCCGTGTGGTAGGCAGTTGCGAGCAAGTATCGCGTGCGTTCAGAACCCTCCAGGGCCTGGATCTCACTGATACGTGTGGACGCTGTTGGGAGGAAGTTTGCTCGGTCTTCGACGTGGGCCAAAACACGAAAAGCAAACGCCGCAGCACAGCTCCATGACTTCCCGGTGAGCGGCCAACTTAGCAAGATTTCACCGCAGAGGTCGTAGTCCTGCTCGTCGAGGCAACGAGCCAGAACCGCTTCAGCTTCCGCCAGTACGACGGGGCGCCGCCGGGGCAGCGGCGCGGGGTCTAGACCAAAGTCCCTGACGTACATCAGAGCATGAGTAAACGCGTAAATGTCGTCGCGGGTTCCATTGATCAGGTCCATTGGCTGATTCAGGATAGGGGCGCGAACGGTCTGCGGGAGATTGGAGCGCAGACCCGACCTCGACTGGTTTGAGCCCTTCGCGACCCATTCCTGTTCGAGCATGCGGTGAGGTACTCGTTCGCGTCCGGAATGAGCCTGAGCTGACAGGCTCTGACCCAGCAGTTTATCGAATTTGCAATCGAAGTAGCCGAGTCTGCTGAGACATACATGCGCCTCTGCCAAGAATCAATAGCAGTTTGATGTAAGGATTAGGAAGATAGTGAGAATATTGCTATGAACGTTTCACGGAACTTTAGGGTTTCCTAGTGTTCAATGGCAACAAAGCCAAAAACATGACAGGTCCTGCCCAACTCGGCTTCGTCAGTGAAACGATTAGCCGTCCCATTTCACGTTAGGTATGTACAAGGTATTTGGGGTGGCCATCAGCACCGGGTGTATGTGCTCCTCAAGTTTCTGGAGAAGAGAAAGTAATGTCCAACGAGGAGGGCGGGCTGTCATGCCAGCCTGTGACTAACCAAAAGGAGAACAACCAGATGAGCCGAATTCTTTTGCTTCTTCAACTCGTCGCTTTGGTTGCTGCACTCTGCTCGACGAGCGTTGCGCAGCACATTCTAACCAACGATGACAACCCATCCGGCAACACTGCCACCTCATTTCCTGGCGACGTGGTGCTGCATACTGGCGGCAAGGGTCTGGGGGGCGGTTACCTCGCCAATACCGGTACAGCGATTTCCTCGAATGCCCATTGCGTTTTCGTGGCCGACACTGGCTCGGACGATATCGCGTCGTTCGTAGCTCCTGCCTACGGCTTAGTCGGCCGTTTTTCCAATCCCGCACTGAATTTCAGCGCGAATGGCCTGGGCGGTAGCATTGCGTTGGCTCCTAACAGCAAGTTCCTGTATGGCGGCTACAGCGGTTCCTCGAACATCGGAGCTTGGGCAGTCAACTCGAACTGCTCCTTAACGTTCATCGCTGCCTACGTCCCCTCAATAGGCGCTGACTTCTTCTCTCCCCTAGCGGTGACGCCGAATGGTATGTCGTTAATTGTCTCCGCGCCGGACCTGGAAGCAGCCGAAGTGTTCAGGATCAATGCCAATGGCACCCTCACTGATCTGAATAGTGTATCGTGGGCAGGTGTGGGCATGTGCCCGACTGTGGGGTGCTTCCCCTCAGGGATAGACATAACTGCTGACAGCAAAGTGGCTGTCTTCGGCAACGGCACATTAAACTTGCCAAGCGCTTTATCTGCAGCCATCGGCGCCGGGGGGGCTATCGAACCCCCAATTCTGGGACCTAAGCAACTCCGCTGGCGTACAAAATGATGAAGTGCCATGGTTCAGCAGGCCAGGTGCAAGTGGAAACGGCTTTCTCTATTTTGGCATGTCCGGCTTCGGCCCAGGCGCTCCGGGTGGCGAAGTAACTGCCAAGTTCACTGAGTTTCCCTTGAACATCGTCGTCGTCAACTCGACGACGATCAGCACTCCGGATGGTCTTCAGGGCGCGATTCGGTCGCATGGCAACTTGATGTACGTAGCTGTGTACCCAAACACCATCGACACCTTCAAGATCAACTCGAACGGCTCGCTGACATTCATAAATCCCACCAGTGATCCGCAGGGTGTCGCTCTGCTTTCATTGAGCGTGTATCCCAACACTCGCTAGTGCAGACCTGGCGAACAGGGCGCGAAATCGGAAAATGAGGCCGGGCCGCGCCGTCCTCCGTTTTCTGTCACTACAATTTTCGTGCACAGTTCCTTGTCGATAACAGTTGCGAAATTCTCGACGCCTTTAGTGTGGCCCATCTGGCCCCGACGGGTCACCCTCGCTTGGTTGGTCCGCTCGTTGAACCTACAGCGGACAATTTGTCTTTGTCCTCCGGATTGCTCCGGAGCAGTCGTTAACTTCCCAGAAGCCGACTTACCATTACAAATCGCGGCAGCAGATCGAGAAGCAATAAGCTGATTCTGGGGGAAGGCCTCCACGGGGCGACCAAAAATGGGACCTCGGCGAGCTGAAACGGTTTGCGAAATTTCTACACTATTTAAACGGTGCATGGAGGTGTCGGAATGACTCCGGACAAGCCAGCGTGGCCCTCTCTCGAAAAGCAACTAACTGCGGCGAAATCACCATCGGGAAGTGCTCTTGAAAAGTTGATCAAGGCCAATCAGGACTTTCAACTGCTGGCACCGGAGGAAGCCAACGATGAGGCCGGATTGCCGTTGTGGTTGCGGGTGTACTGGCGGAAGAATCATCCTGATGTGCCGCATCCAAAGACAAATCCGGGCGCCGGGTATCCGGATGTGCTGCACACGATTCACAACTGGATGCTCATTCACCCCGACCTGCCGTGGGGATCTGCAGGCGATCCGACGCGCAAGAAAGGGGGCCAGCGATGAGCGATTCTAGAATCTCAGGCGCATCTGCAACGGCGCGCACGGAAACCGATATTCGGCTTAACTACGGCGACCCGAGCAGAATCATTGCGGCGGCCAACGACTCGGGCGGCCAGGAAGCCGTGTTCTTTTCCACGAACGGTGGTGGTAGCTGGGGACAATCCGCGTTGGGGTTGCCCCTCGCTGGCGCCGACACGCTGCAGAGCGACCCGGCCGTGGATTGGACTTCCGACGGAGTAGCGCACGCCTTGTGCATCGGGATCGACCCCAGCGTCAACACCAGCGTTCGCGCCTACCAGTCCACGGACAACGGGCAGACGTGGACTTTGGATGCAACTCCTTCGGGCGCTCAAACCGGCACGGATCGCGAGATTATCTGGGTGGACAAAAGTGCGATATCGCCGTTCAAAGATCAGGTGTACGCAACCTGGCACAATGGCACGCCTGTGTTTTTTGCGCGGAAGACAGCGGGCGCAGGCTCCGCATGGCAACCCGCGCTTCAGGTGAGCGGCAGCGAGACTATGGTTCAAGGCATCGGCGGCGACATCAAAACCAACGCGTTCGGCGATGTCTACGTGTTCTGGCCCGACGCGGACGGAAGCCGGAATATCGTCGTGGCCAAATCGACCGATGGCGGAGTGACGTTCCCGGCTTCGGCGCGAAAGATCATCGCTCAGACTTTTGCCACCACGCGCAAACTCGCGATTCCGTCGGACAACAACCGGAGGGCGCGGGTCTACACATCGGGGGGCGCCTACAAGACGGCGACGAAGGACTTGGCGTACGTGATTTGGAGCGATCTCAGCGGCGCTGCCGGATGCAACAGCGGAGGAGGCCCGGGTAGCAATGCGGCTTCAACTTGCAAAACACGAGTGTGGTTCTCGCGCTCCACCGACGGCGGCAATAGCTGGTCTGCCCCAGTGATGTTGAACAATCAAGCGTCGTTGAATGATCAATTCCACTCGAAACTCTGTGTCGACGAGAGCAACGGCAACTTGATCGTAACGTATCGCGATACGGTCAACGATCCCAACCGGCTCCAGACCAACGTTTTCATGCAGACTTCTACAGATGATGGGCAAACCTGGACTCCAGCGGTGCAGGTAAGCTCCGCCGCGAGCGATGAGACCACGGCCGGAGCGAACCCCAATCAATATGGCGATTACGATGGTCTTTCCGGTTTCTTCGGGTCGTTCTTTCCCGCCTGGACGGATCGGCGAAGCGGCGGAGCGGAGGAGATCTGGAGCACCAACGTTTCGATCATTCAGCAGCAGTGTTTCTTCATTCTCGACAGGAGCACGTTCGGGCAGGACGAAGTCAAGGCCATGCTCACAGCCGGTCAGCCCACTGTAAATGCCGCATTCTACGTGGTAGTCGACGGGTTCAAAGCATCCGACCTCGGCATTACAGCAGCGGACCTGGTGGGAACGCCGAGCGTGAGGCCGGTCCTAACTTCGTCCCCGGCCGTGACCGGCATGACGCTGGGATGGCCAACCGCTGGGGTCCCTAATGCGCTGATTGCCGAAGACCCGTCGCTGCCGCCGACCCCTCAGCGTTTCACGTGGGTCTACGCCGTCAACTTCAGCAGTTCGAACGGTTTCACACAGCCGACGTTGAACGTAACGCTGAATGCTTCGATCGCCACGGCCTCCGGCAGCGCGGTGATTCAGTTGGTCCAGCAGGAGAATCCTTACGAGGTAGACGGCGCGACTTCGTGGCTGAGTACCGACCTCAGGGTGTTCTTTGTTAAGCAGGGGCAATCGAAATTCAATGTTCCGCTGAACGGGGGTACTCCGACCGATGCTATCAACTTCATCAACGCCGTCCTCAACAATCTCAACCCGGGTGGCAACAGCGGCGGGCAGACGTTTGAGAACGATCTTGATCCAACCGGCACCGATGTTGCACTCAACCAGTTCGACGGCGGCGGAAACGCGATCTTCAATTTTGCGATCGCCAAGGTGCGCTATCGCGCGCTCTCCCAAGATGCAACTGCCACACGTGTGTTCTTCCGTCTGTGCCCGGCGCTAACGGTATCTACTGCCTTCGACCCAAACACTACATACAGGACATTTTCTGATGGTGTGCAGTTCGGGCACAAGATCCCGCGTCTAGGCTTGGAAAACAACAATATTCTGACCATACCGTTCTTCGCCGCGGCACGCGTAACTCCCGGTGCCAAAATGGACACGCAGCCCGACCCGACCAACGTCATCACCATGCCACATGATGCGAGCGGCAACGAAGTGGTCCGATATTTCGGTTGTTGGCTGGATATCAATCAGCCGGGGATGCAGCAATTCCCGCTGAATCCAACCAACGACGGGCCATATTCCGGAACCAAGTCGATCCTGGAGTTGGTGCGCAACCAGCACCAGTGCCTGCTCGCCGAAATCTCGTACGATCTGGAGACGATACCTACCGGGGCTACGCCGGCGAGCTCCGACAAGCTGGCGCAGCGCAACCTGACTCTGGTACCCTCAGCCAACCCGGGTGACGTAGCTTCACGGCGGATTCCAAGTGCATTCGAACTGAAGCCGACACCGACACTGAAAGGGCGGGCAGCTGATGAATTAATGATCGACTGGGGCAACGTGCCTCCCGGCAGCTTCGCGCGAATCTATCTGCCCACAGTAAGCGCGGACGAGATCCTGGAGCTGCTCGCAAAACGATACGGCCCGTCACTCTTCAAGCGGACCGACGCGCACACCCTAGAGTGTCGCGTGCAAGGCATCACGTATTTACCCATTCCGCCCGGAGCGATAGTGAACCATACCGGGCTGCTCACAGTCGATTTGCCGCCGGGCGTGAAGAAAGGGCAACGATTCGATGTGCTGGTGCGTCAGGTAGCACCCATCGGCGAGCGCTTCGCCGGGCAACCAACGATTGACGCTGAGGCCGCAGTGCGGCTGAACGAGCGACGCGTGATCGGATCATTCCAAGTAGGGATTCCGGTCTCAGTCAAGGAAGTGATGCTCGAACCGGAAGAGCGGCTGCTGGCGATCTTGCGCTGGATCCAGCTGTCGGTTCCGCCGCAAGATCGGTGGTACGCCGTGTTCAATCGCTATGTGGAGCAGATTGCGGAACGCGTGGCTGGTCTCGGCGGCGACCCGAGCGAGATTGGACCGTCGCCAACCGGAGAGTTGGAGCCGACTCCGACAATCCACCCGCATCCCCGGCACGAGCAACGGGTTGAGTACACAGGAAAGATCTCGAGCCTGATCTTCGACCAGTTCGGAGACTTTGAAGGCTTCGCGCTCGAGACTGAAGAGCGCTACCACAAATTCTTCAACCGCGAGAGAGACATGAAGGAGTTGGCGGAGCGAGTGTGGTCGGAGCGGCTGCACGTAACTGTCTACGCGGAGCGCGACGAGCCGCACAGGCCGTTGGCCGTTGCTGTGCACAGGCCACCGGTCCACTTCAAGCCTCGGGGCGACTAAACTGGCGCTCGCAGTTCCGAGTACCGTAACGTCTAGGTTCGCTAGTCGGAATTGCGGCCCGGCACCGAAGGCTTAGGGTTGTCCTCGTGCCCACTAGGGCTGGGCTAAGTAAATCCTGAGTTCGCTCCTCCGAGGAAAGACATGATCGCTGCAGCTGCTTTCAGAGCCTCACGCCGGCTCAGCACCGCAGGAACATGCTCTTGATCGGAATCGTTATTAATCTCCAGGAACGATCCTGCGGCATACGAAGTGGGCTACGAGAGGGTGATGGCGCTTGGGGTGATTGTGAAGACCGTCCCACAGCGATCTTGGCAGCTGAAGTTGGTCCCGCCAACCTCAGTCGTTCGTACAAACTCCCGCCAGTGGCCTGGACCAGTCCCGCGAAGGGTTTTGCGCCGAGGCAGCCGAGTCGCACACAAAAGGTGTAGATCGTGCTCAGCGTGCCGCTTGGGCGATCGCTGAATCTTGGTTGATGCTCAGCAGCGACCGCCCTGTTGCGTGCCTTAGGCAGCTGCAAAATTCCTTCGCAGCGGTGTCAGACCGCTTTCTGACGTCTTGCCTGACTAGCTTGACCGGCGAACGGCGTCGGTTTGTCTCGCGGTTCACCGGGGCCATGATCAGCGTCAGAGTACTGGAATTGAATGGGAACAGTACCACTGTTGTCAGTTAATTCGACCTCCTGAAAGACCTGACTCAGTGGATTCGCTTCAAAGACAGGAAAATCACCACATTCCTCCCCCTGTGACGAAGTCCAACCCAAGAAATTGACGGCGTTCGGGTCGTTTCCTGCGCGGACCGCGTCCTCAACGTCCGGGTCAGTTCGGGCTTCGTTCAATTCGTGATAGAAGGTAGCCACCACATTCTTCCAGGCCTGATCGAAAACTGGAATGCCATTGACGCTGCCGTCGGGACGGTTCTCCGAGTAAACACCCACCGCGTAGTAAATGGTTTGCTGGTTCGGCCCCGAGCCCACATGGATAGAGCCGTGATAGCCACCCAGTCCCTGCGTGGAATCTTCCTCTTCTTCAACCGGAACAGCAGCCGCCTGGACGGAGTGCGTTGCCGGTTGCCTAAGCCGAGCTGATTCGGTACGGGCAATGATCGTACTGCTGGTAGGTGACTCGTTGGTATTGAGGATCGTCCCGCTGGGAAGCATGAAATTAAAAACGGTGGAGGTCAGATCAAAACCGTTGAGTGTCCCGGCCCTGGACAACGTGCCTACCAAATTCTCGACATCGCCTTGGGAGACAGTTTGCGGGGGCGGGCCGGCGAGCGTTTGAGAACCACGAAAGGTTGAGGTGATCTGGCCCGACGGATAGTACTGGCACATCACATTATTCAAGTTCGGATCGGACATCGCGGACGCTAGCGCCTGGTCGATGGACTGGATGTCGCTCGCTGCCCACGCGTCGGATCCCCCAACGTAGAAATTGGTAAAGATCAAGTTGACAATAGTGTTTCCTCCGTGAAAGGTCAGATCGTGTTCCGGGGTCGGAGGCACTCCCGGCGCAATTGCGGTTAGTTCAGGCATAGACACGCGCGATCGGAAACCCTTCTCAGCTTTGGTTCGGTGGCCCACAAATACGCGCATGGCCCGGATGTAATTGTCAGTGCTCTTTCTCGATTTCATGTTGTACCTCCTCTGAGTTGGGGCAAAGGATGGAAGACGCCAATCCCTGCCACCTGAGGATAGGCGCTTCGGGGAAGCTCCCCGAGGAATGACCCCGTGCTCTTCCCCGCGCCCTGGTTTCCACCAGGACAAATAGGAAGGACATCAGTGTCCCGCGAATTCGACCCAGCTTGCGGACGGCACAAAACCCGTCTTAAGCAGTCAACGACGTGTTTCGATTTCGTCTAAGAAGCAAGACCAAAATGCACCCACCACACTGCTTCACCAGGGGACTGTGACCGTATCGGCTGGGCTCGCACTGGGTGAACTCGGCGGAAACGGAACAACGAAATAGTCGAAGGTCACGGTTTGTTTCTTGCCGTCCACAGTGACCCGAAGGAAGCCGGGATCTTGATCATTGAATGTCATTAACTTCAGATCTTGATGGGTAGTTTGAAGCCTTGGACCCAACGCTTTCCCATTCGCTTTTTCGATTTTATGCAGCAGGTTATGCGTGTTGGCGTAACCTCCCGCACCGGCGACGATGTAGGGCACCTTTTTGTCTCCCAACGCACGTTCGAACCGTTGATAGGAGTGCACATGGCCGGAAAGGACTGCCGTGGGGATGCGCCCGGTGGCTTGAATAACACGGTCCAGAGCAATTTCAATGTCCGGGTAGCCTCCGTGCGTGGTATCGAGTGAGTATGGTGGATGGTGCACCGTGATAACCAGTGCTTTGCCTTTGGCCGCATTGGATACCTGACCCTGAAGCCACTGCTGCTGCTGACTTGTGCCTCTAGCATCAAGCGTGCCGTCAACATTCGAATAAAGGCCGACAATCGTGGCAAACGGTGTCTCAAGCGTCCAGTACACGTAAGGCTGCGTCATGGTAGGACGGTAGGGGCTGTCGTGGTGGCTGGCGGCATCGCAAAAGTTTCGCATGAAACCGAATAGCGACGGTTCGCTGTCGACTGGATCGCCTGGCCGAGTTGAAGTGTCGCCGTCGTGGTTGCCAGCGATGGCAAAAATGGCAGCATGGTAGTTCTGATAAGGTTCGTAGAACTGACTTGGATAAAGATTGCTCTGCCCGTTGAAATAGACTACATCTCCCAGGTTGTAATAGAAGGCGGGAGCAGGATACTTGGCCGTGGCGGCGGAAATCTGATTGTCCATCGCAGCGGAGATTGCCGTCTCGACATCGTCACCGTGAATGCCTCCGGTGTCGCCCACCGCGTGAAAAATAAGCACACCCGCATTCTCGGCTGCCTTTGCCTCATCAGGAAGGATCACGTCCAACCCAAGGCTCAGGTTGTTGAGATTTGTAGGTGGGAGCGGGATAAATCGCGGGTAGGGTTTCGGTGGTGATGATGGATCACCAGCTGGCCGACTGCCCTTGCCAATGGGTTTGTGCGGTTGCGCGGTGACTGGCGCCGAGTGTGGTGGTATGGGTATGGTTCTCAAGAGTTGTTCGTATCGATGAGCGGTCATAGGTTCTCCTTGCTTCGAGGCACTACCCTCGAACGAATTTCCCCAGAACCGGGAGGATGGTTTCTCGCGGGAACGATAACGAGAATAAAGGATGTTGGCACAAGAATTCAGCCTGCTTTCAGCGCAAACTGGAAGTTTGCTCTTGCCGTTCGCTGAATAGTGAGATCAGGAGCGATATCGTTTCAAGTCCTCCTCTGAGGTGCGGCAGTTAGCCGAGGCCTATCTGAGCTGGGTGACGCTTGCCGCCTGCGAGGGTTGTTCACTAATCGAATGAAACGGTAAGCGCAGTTTTGTCACTATCCAAGCTAAGAGGGGACACATCAGGCCGCCACGCGATGTCGCCAATTCAAAGACCAACGCGGAGGTTCTGAGCCAGGATGATTGAAGCAGCGGAGCTGAGGGGAAGCGGCTCCGGTACATTCCTGGCGCGTTGCCTTTTCCGGCTGTTAGTCCATCCTTGCTCTGAGGTAATCAGAGTGTGGCGCTTCTTCCAGTGCGTGTACCTCACTCAATCCCGTCCAGCGGCGTTCGCAACAGCCACCAAGTCCTCAGACGTCCACCATCGCACGCACACTCGCTGGATAGCGTCCGTAGTTCACCTGAAGTGCTATACTGTCTGCCGTTTCCGAGTCCGCGGGGCAAGCTCTTGCAATTTCAGTCCTTTGACGAGGCCTATGTCGAGCGCCTGCGGGCGGGCGACTTTCGTACCCAGGAACACTTTGTCGCCTATTTCGGCGAACTCATGCAGATCAAACTGCGCTCTCGGCTGCGCTCGCGGGAAGCACTCCAGGATGTGCGTCAGGAAACGTTTGCGCGGGTGTTGACGTCTCTGCGGGATGGAAAGATTCTGCATCCGGAGCGCTTGGGCTCGTTTGTGAACTCCACTTGTGGAAACGTCTTGCTGGAGCACTACCGAGCTACCCCTCGCGCCAGTTCCTTTGAAGATGAGAAAAAGAAGGATTTCCCCGATGAGTCGGCTGATCTGTTCGGCGCTCTCTCGGCAAAGGAATTGGGTGAAAAGGTCCGGCGGGTCCTCGAGAAACTTTCTGAACGCGACCAGCGATTGCTGCGCGAAGTTTTTCTTGAGGAGCGAAATAAAGATGAGGTATGTCGTGACTTTGGTGTAGACCGAGACTATCTGCGAGTGCTACTGCATCGCGCGAAGCAATCATTCAAGTCATTGTATTTCAGTCACATGGATGGCGATCCGCCGTCGGAGGCTAGAGCCCAACTGCTTTGAAACGTTGGCGTACGAAGGCTCACTACTCTATGAGGGAGAATTTAGCGAATGGACCACGATGAGGTGGTTCGGCGAGAAATGACGGAGCGGTATCTACTCCATGAACTGGATCCTGAGAAGCAGGATGAGTTCGAAGAGCACTTTTTTGGCTGTCCGGAGTGCGCACTCGATGTGCGAGCCGCCTCGATATTCGTGGAGCAGAGCAAGACCCTGTTTGCGGAGAACCGCGGGACAAATGCTGCGCAACTACCTGCTCCGGTTCCCGTGAAGGCGGGATGGGTCGTTTGGTTGCGTCCCAGTTTTGCAGTGCCCGCATTGGCCTTACTCTTGGCACTGGTGGGCTATCAGAATCTTGTCACGTATCCGCGACTGAAACAGGCGGGCAATCGCCCACGGGTTTTGCCATGGGCATCGCTAAGGATGAGACTCCGCGGTACGAACGCTCCTGTGATCGAGGTACCACAAGGAGGGAGTTTCCTGCTCTTTTTGAATATTCCTCCCGACAGCCGCTACGCACGTTACATCGCTGATCTGTATAACCCTGCGGGAAAGCTGGAGTGGTCGCTCACGATCCCCGCAAACTTGGCCGAAGATACGTGGCCAGTCCAGGTGCCAGGAACGAATCGGGGATCGGGCACTTACATTTTGGCACTACGGGGAACCTCTGCGACGGGCGAAAACCAGGAAATCGGTCGTACTTCAGTTGAACTTAAGATCCAGAAGTGATCTCAAACGAAGGAGCAATCGATATGGCAACATTTCCGAAGTCACAGCCAGTGAGCGATCTGTTCCACCACCACTTCCACGCAGCGGCGGAGATTCTTAGTGCGAAGATCGAAAAACCGCTAAGAAAGGAAGTCGAACCCGAAGTCCTGAAGTTGCCCGAAGACGGCGGATACGAGTTCAGACCGGCACTGCCTTTCCGCCTCGAAGGGATCATATCCTATGAGTCGGGGTACACGCAGGTCGCGGGGCACCAAAGCCCTAAGGCTGGCCAAGCCTTTAGGACACTGACGACCTCTGTGGTCGAGGGACTTAACATTCTTGACGTGATCACCGCCGATCGCGTGGTGGGCCAGATTTCCACCGAGCATCCTGTTTTTCCCGAAGGCCAGGTGCCGTCAGTCACGTTCTTGGGTACTCGCTTCGACAATCTGAGGATTGCTGGACACAAGGTTGATATTGAACCGTGTCTCGACATTATCGGCCCCAAGCCCTCCGGCGACAAATCGTATTTTGAAGATAGCGGCGTCTTCAGGAGGATCTCCGGCCAGTATAAGAACATAAACGGGGTAAAGGGCCTCCCCATGTGGGCCAGCCAGCAATACCGTTGGAGCAAGGCTGCCGCCTTCCAGGATAAAAGCAAGCCCGGCTTGAACACCGCGAACTGCTCACTAGTCAGCAGCGTGGAGGGAGCTCCCGGTATCTCGTTCGGACACGTGATCGACCTTCCCAACTTTGGGAGGATTTTCCTGGCCGAGTTGAGAGTGAATCGTAAGCAGGCACAGAACCATGCTTCGCAGGCGGGCCCCCAACAACACGACACGTATTCGTTCCATCTGACCATGATCCGGATGGAACTGGGGTGCATCGCGCATGGAAGCGGCCATGTTATCGCGCTGGATTCGAACGGCACAGGCAGCGGCGGGGGAGGGCACCATCCTTAGATCTGAGCTTCACTAAGGTCGCGCGCTAGCCGATAAGTGTGCGGAACAGCCCTCGGCTGTTCCCGCACACTGCAATCTCTGCAAACAGGCCACCTCGTGCGCCCTATCCAGGAAAAAACAGCCACGCTGAATCCGGTTTAATACGGCTTCCCATCGACGTCCAATCGTCCCCTATTGTGGCAATCGTTTTTCCCACCTTTCAGGCTAAAATCCTATCAGCAACCGGACCGGCCATGCTCTGCAGACCCAAGAACCGGGATACCAACCCGAAGGTCGAACGGGGAGCTTGCTCCAAATCGCCAGCGCTAAGACGAACTTCGCTAGTTCTGATTTTCGCCTACCTATCGGCCTGCACCCGCGGCGATCCCCGGGCCGCGTTCGAGCATGCGGAGCAGACCGTCAGCCAAGGCGATCTAGTGGCGGGGTGGAAAGAAGCAGAGAGAGGCTACGAGCGGTTCCACAACGTCAGCCCAGAGTGGGCCTCGAAGTTCACGGTGCTGAAAGCAAGGGCTCTGTACCAGCGGGGCATGTACGACGAAGTGGTAAAGGTGCTGGCTTCCGAGCCAGTCGACTTGCCCACCGGCGAACTGGCCGTAGAAAAACGGCGCTGGGAGGGTCTCGCTTACACGTCGTTGCACCGGTTCTCCGAGGCAGCACAGAAGCTCGAAGAAGCGGAAAGGCTGTGTGCCGCTAAGAACTATCCGGGGTGCGCAGATGTAGACACAGCACTGGGGACGCTGGAGATGGCACGAAGTCACTATTCCGAAGCCCAAGTCTACTTCGAGCGGGTTCTGGTTTCGGCGCGGGCCAGCGGCGATCAACTCTGGGAAGCTGATGCATTGCTGGATCTGAGCTGGTCGGCGAACGAGCAGACTCACTTCGATGAGGCGCTGGACTGGTCTAATGCCGCTCGTCGAATTGCTGGGGAGCGGGGCGCTCCTGATGTCGCGCAAAAAGCACTGGGCAACATAGGCTGGGCCTACTACAAACTCGGAGACTCCGAAAAAGCTGAGGACATGTTCGTCGAGGCGGAAAAGCAAGCGGAGAAGCTTGGGGACATGACCGACCAAATTAAGTGGCTCACAAACGCCGGGTACATTTACATGGACGCCGGCAAATTGGCCATTGCCGAGCAATCCTTCCAGCAGTCGCTTAAGCAGGCACAGTCAATCAATAGCAGAGAAGACGTCATCAACTCTCTGATTGCTCTGGCGTTTGTCTTCCAGCAAACCGGCAAGCTACAAGATGCGATGCACTACGCGAACGAGGCGCTTTCCAAAGCGCGAGAGGATCGCAACGGACGTGACGAGGTCTATCCGCTGTTGGTGCAGGGACGGGTCGCCGCCCAACAACACGATACTGTTGCTGCCGAGGGGGCATTCCGACAAGTGGCGCAGGCTCAAGATACTCCAGTGTTTCTCAAGTGGGAGGCGGAACGATCTCTTGCCAGGCTCTACGAAGACAGAACCCAGTCGGTCTTGGCGGATCGGGAATATCGCACCGCCCTGAGTACCTTCGAGACTGCCCGCTCCGAACTCCGGCACGAAGACTCCCGGCTGCCTTTTCTTAGTAATGCCTCCCGCATCTACGACGACTACATCCGATTCCTCCTGGCCCAGGGCAAGCAGCACGAGGCACTGCAGGTTGCCGACTACAGCCGCGGCCGCACTCTGGCCGAAGGATTGGGATTGCTTCAGAAAGGAACCTCATTCAAACCTGATCTCTTGGACGCTCGCGCAGTGGCGCGGCGAACTGGAGGCACAATCCTCTTCTATTGGCTGGGGGACAAACAGTCGTACCTATGGGCGATCACACCGAAAAGGGTCAGTTTGTTTTCGCTTCCTGCTGCCTTCGAAATTGAAGCGGCCATGCAAAGGTATCGTAAAGCTCTTAACGGACCGCAAGACGTTCTCGACACCGCCAATGACGATGGGTGCTCTCTTTATCGCATGCTGATCGCGCCGGCGCGAACTTTGCTGCCCAAGGATGGAAAGGTCTTCATCATCCCCGATGGTGGCATGAACAGCTTGAATTTCGAGACGCTGCTCGTCTCCGAACCGAGGTTGCACTACTGGCTTGAAGACATCACGATTGCGAACGCCAGTTCGTTGCGGCTGCTGGGCGCGTGGCATGCCGGGAAAGAGAAACGCGCCCGCCGCCTGCTTCTCTTCGGCAACACCGTCGCTCCCAGCCAGGATTATCCCGAGCTGCGGAACGCTGCTGCCGAGATGGAAAGTGTCGCGAAACACTTCCCGCTTGCGCAGCAACGGGCATTTCAGCGCGATCAGGCTACCCCGGTGGCGTATCTGGCCAGCAACCCGGAACAGTTCTCCTACATCCATTTTGTGGCGCATGGAATTGCCAGCCGGTTAAGCCCTCTGGACTCCGCCATTGTGTTGTCCAAGAACAGCAGCGGTAGCGACTCCTTCAAGCTCTACGCCCGTGACATCATTCAGCACCCGGTGCGAGCCGATTTGGTTACGATCTCGGCTTGCTACGGCGCCGGCACGCGCGCGTATTCGGGCGAGGGCCTAGTAGGGCTCTCCTGGGCGTTCCTCCGAGCCGGCGCCCACAACGTGATCGCTGCCCTGTGGGAGGCGAGTGACGTCTCCACCGGGCAACTGATGGATCAGTTTTATGAAGAATTGAACAAGGGAGAGAGTCCCGACGTCGCGCTCCGCAAGGCCAAGCTTTCCTTGCTTCATTCCGGCAGTTCGTTCCGCAAACCGTTTTACTGGGCCCCTTTTCAGCTCTATAGCGGATCGTGACAGTCAGATCGGGCGGGTTAGTGTTGGGCAGCCAATCCGCGCTGCGCAATCAACGACAATTTGTCGGCTTCAGTGGCAACTTCCCCTCCGCACCATTCTCGGTATAGCTTCCTCGAAGGGCAGCCCGGCAAAATCGATCAGTTACTTGAGGGACGAGATGCCCGGCTGCAGCCACGAGAAGATAAAGTCAGTCATACTTGGGAATATCCTAGTCATCAGGCCAATCAGAGGGGCAAAACCAAATCCAAGAATCTTGAACCAGAATTCCGTCCCCAACTCTCCTGGCTTCGTGTTGGTGACATGGCTAAGCGTGGCATCGCGGTGCATATCCGCATACACCTTGACAATTACTACACCCACAATAACGAAAAGGACGATCAAGACTGCGCTCAGCGCCTGTTGCGGGTCAAACGGATACGTGGACGTCGCAACCGTGGATACTATTAACAGCAGTGTGATGGTCACGGCCATCGTTCGCAATCGACCGAGGATATTCTGGATGAAACCCAGGTAGTTCAAGCATACAAATTCCTCAGCATTCTGAATGTGCTTTTCCTTGGCCTGAGGCGGGTGATTCTGTGCAGCGTCGTCTTTCTCTTCCTTTGTGATCCCGACTACCAACGACTCTTCCTCAATCTTCCAGGCCGGCACGAGTAATTTCGTCAGCAGGGTGCCGCTTGCGGATGCAATACTCTCCTGAAAGTTGCTAAAACTGCTCAGATCTCCCGCGCGGGAATTCGCATAGTTGGTCGAATACCACCCGGCAAATGTCGTTCCTGCATTGCGCATATTCGTGAGAGCTTTCAGGGAATCGTGGGTACCGGGATCGGAAGACGTCTTGGCGATTTCCTCCAGACTGGCGATCGTATGATTCATGCATTCCATTTGCCGAGAAATTACTTTGTAGCGCACTTCCAGCACATTCCCGCTCATCTTCCACACGCCTCCCCAGGAAAAGCCGCGGAGTGCAGCCAAAGTTCGCCTCAGTGGCAGACGATCGAGAAACGCGAGGAGTCGTCGCAACTCCTCCCATACCTGGCAGAGCCGCCAGGTCTCGACTATCGCCAGGGTGCAGCAAATGTCCAGGAGCACGAGGAAAATGATGGCGTAGTTCCTGGCGCCCAAACTGCGTACCGGTACCCCTCCCGCGATCCAGCGGGCTCCGACCAAAAACAGAGCAAAGAGACCCACTCCCAGTGGAACGATCTTCCCGTTCAAGGGCATGGCAGCCTGCTCAATTCCTGCTGCAGCATCCTCCTGGCTGAACATTCTTAGAAAGTCTCGATTGTTCCCGGCAGGGTCTTTTAAAGCCAGACACTCTTTCGGTGGAAGACAAGGACGATCTGGGCCAAAGAGCGCCAATCCGTGCAACGTAAACCAGACCATCCCGATTGGGCGTTGCTCAACAAGGACGGATACAGGAGAAAGATTTCGTGGTGGAACTCGGACTACCTGTGCCCCGCAGACCGCGAAGTTGTCGAGTACCACAAGGCGATGGTGCGCAAGATCCTCGGTGAGTGGGGATTCGATGGCCTGAAGCTCGATGGCCAGCACATGAATGGAGTTCCGGCCTGCTACAACCCGGCGCACCATCACAAACGGCCGGAAGACTCTTTGGAAGCGCTGCCCGATTTCTTCCGTGAGTTGTACGAAACGGCACGGAGCGTGAAACCGGACGCCTTGGTTGAGTTCTGCCCTTGCGGCACTGCATATTCCTTCTTCACTATGCCGCATTTCAATATGTCAGTGGCTTCCGATCCCGAGAGTTCGTTTCAGGTTCGCTCCAAGGGAAAGACCCTCAAAGCGCTTATGGGCGACAACGTTCCCTATTTTGGTGACCACGTCGAGCTCAGCGACGGCGCCAACGACTTCGCTTCCACCGTGGGCGTGGGTGGAGTGGTCGGCACCCAGTTCGTACTGCCGAATCTGGTGAAGAAGCGCAGCACCTCAGACCTGACCCCGCAGCGGGAGAAGCTATTTGAGAAGTGGGTCCACATTTACAAAGACAAAATGCTCTCGCGCGGAGAGTATCTCGGCGGTCTTTATGACATCGGGTTCGACCGTCCCGAGGCCCACGTGATCCGCAAAGGCGGGGAAATGTACTATGCGTTCTTCGCCCGGCATTGGACGGGACGAGTTGAACTTCGCGGTTTAGAGGACCGCGCATATCACCTCGTCGATTACGTGACCTACAAAGATTTCGGGAGCGTGCACGGTCCCAAGGCCAGCGTTACCGTGGAGTTCAACCAACATCTGCTGCTCGAGGCGCGGCCCGAGTAACCGACCTGTGGAAGCGCGGAGCGCCAATGCGAGCCAGCGATTGCGGCAAGTTGTCCAACGCAATCGCCGCGGCGAAAGAGCGGGCGTGTACGCCGTGTGTTCGGCTCATCCCAGTGTCATCGCTGCGGCCATTCAGCAGGCCATCGAGGATGGATCCGTCCTGCTGGTTGAGTCCACGTCGAGCCAGGTGAATCAGTTCGGCGGTTACACCGGGCAGACGCCTGATCAATTCGCCAAGGTTGTTGACTCTGCGGCAGTGCGCGCTGGACTGCCCAGTGAGCGAGTGCTGCTCGGCGGTGACCATCTGGGGCCGTACCCCTGGCGAGAACAGGCCTCGGATGCGGCCCTGCAAAAGGCGTGTGAACTGGTTCGCTGCTGCGTGCTGGCTGGATACGGGAAGATTCATCTCGACGCCAGCATGGCGTGCGCCGATGACGAAAAAGACGGACCGGACGAGCGCACCATCGCACGCCGGGCAGCGATTCTATGTCGGGCAGCGGAGAGTGCACACGCCGATCTGCCGGCGGGGTCTGCGCCTCCTCTTTACGTCATCGGTACAGAAGTTCCAGTTCCCGGCGGCGAATCGGCCGTAGGCCGGCCTCCGGTGGCCACACCGGTCGCAAATGTGCAGCACAGCTTGGAGGCTTTCCGCGCGGTCTTCGAAGAGCAGGGAGTGTCTCCGGCTTGGGAAAGGGTGATCGGGATGGTGGTGCAGCCCGGAGTGGAGTTCGGCGACAGCGTGATCTTCGATTACGACCGTCAGAAAGTAACAGCGCTCTCGTCTGCTTTGCCCGAGCATCCTGCGCTGGCTTACGAGGCTCATTCCACCGATTACCAGTCGCCAACAGCTCTTCAGCAAATGGTGGAGGACCATTTCGCAATCTTGAAAGTGGGCCCCTGGCTGACCTTCGCGTTTCGCGAGGCGGTCTTCGCGCTCAGCGCAATCGAACGGGAATTGTTCGCAAGTCGCAAGGCAGTTCGTATTTCTCAGGTCAGAGAAGCGCTCGAAGCAGCCATGTTGCACAATCCAACTCACTGGCGCTCTTACTACCACGGAACCGAAGACGAGGAGCGTCTGGCTCGCTTCTATAGTTACAGCGACCGCTGCCGTTACTACTGGGTGGACGCGACGGTACAGGAGGAGTTGGCACGATTACGCGACAACCTTGATTCGTGCGCGGTCCCTCCCCAGTTGTGGAGTCAATACCTGCCATCGCAATACGAGGTGATCCGCTCAGCGCGACCATCAAGGGGCGCCGAAGGCGCGATTCAAGAACACATTAGAAGTGTCCTGCGCGTCTACGCAGCCGCCTGCGGTGTCAGGCGGTGAGCCGCCGCCTGCCAAGATTCGATTCATTCCTTGGTTGGGCTGCGGTCGCTGGCCACGGGCGTGGTTGTGCTTGCCGGCCTGTCTTCAGTTTGCATGGCTGCGTTAAAGCCACGAATCCCCTCGCCGATTCCCTTGCCTACCTCCGGGAGTTTTTTCGGTGCAAACACGAGCAGAGCAATACCAAAGATCACCAACAGATGCACGGGTTGAAACAATCCTTCAAACATTTGAGCCTCGTTTCCGCGTACGGAGTTTCCCGAAGAAAGAGTCGTTCAAGTGCCTCTCGACTCTCACTGCACCACGATCTGGCCGGTCATTTTCGGGTGGATCGTGCAGTAGTAGGGATAGGTTCCCGCCTTGGCAAACGTGTAGGAGAACTTTTCGTCCGTATCCATGACCTTGGACTTGAACACACCATCTGTGCTGACCGCGGTATGAGGAATGTCATCCCGGTTGGTCCAGACAACGGTCGCTCCAACGGGTACGGTCAAGGTCTGCGGCCCAAAACTGAAGTTATCAATCTTCACCCCCGCGGTAGCCGCTGAGGACTGGTCAGTCGCGGTGACGCTTGGTGATCCCGCCAACAGCAGCAACGTCGCAATCATGACCGGCGCCGCCAAACTTGCAACCCACACTTTTTTCCTCGTCATCTCTTTCCCTCTCTGGATTTGATCTTGTTCTTCGACTGGGACGTTTCGTGGCCTATCCCAGTGTTGAGTCAACCACCGCCAGGGAATGCTGGCCGCGGACGTAATTCACATCCGTAATTCCCAGCAGGCTGCTTAACTGCTCCGCCGGCACCTTCATCGGTCCGGGAGAATCCGCCTTGCCGGGCTGCGGCTGCGGGAATGCGGTTGACATCGCGGTGTGAAACGTCACGCTGCCTTCTACTTTTTGCATGGTCTGGTGAATATGCCCGTTGAGCACGGTCACGGAGCCGAACTTTTTTAGGTAGGCCAGGGCCTGCGCGCTGTCCTGCGTTCCCCAACCCCACTCCGGGTAAACCGACCACAGCGGTATGTGCGCGAACACCACGACCGGCGTGCTGTGTTTCAGATGCTTGACGTCCTTCTCCATCCATTCGAGCTGCTCGCCGCCCAACGAGCCGAGTCCACCCGCTTTCAGATTCATCACGTTCACCAGACCGATGAAGTGCACGCCCTTGTGGTCAAAGCTGTACCATCCAGACCCTTGGGCGCTTTTCCCGTAGCGGTCGAGATAGGACTTCCCGTTGTCGTCGAGCACGTCATGTTCGCCGGGCACAAAGAACACGTCTTTCGCCGTGGAGCTTTTCAAAATCTGGTCGACGTTGTCGAACTGTTCCGGTTTCGAGAGGTGACTGATGTCGCCGGTATGGAGCAGGAACTCCGGCGGAGTTGCCAGCCCGTTGATCTGGTTCACCGCCGCCTGCAGTGTCGCTATCACATCGGGATTGGCTGGTTTGTTGAATCCCATATGACTGTCGCTGATCTGGACAAAGCTGAAATCCCCGCCCTTGCCGGCGTATTTGCCGATATTCTTGGCGAAAGCCCGAGATACCGGAATGCCGCCGCTCAGGGTCCAGACCAAGCCTGTACCCGCCCATGCCATGCACTTCAGAAACCCGCGACGGTCGATGCCGTCATTGTTGAGGTCCTGCAGCGTTTGATCGATAAGATCCGGCTTCTTGTCAGTCATTTGTCCTCCTTGGTTTGCAGCGCTCTGGAGAGATAACTACCGGCGGGCAGTTTTATTCCCTCACCTTAACCCGGCCCGTTTACGCCGCTTAGAAAGCCGCCCAGATGTCCGGTCAGGGCTACGATACCGACAGCCAAGAGTTCCATCGCCAGGCGGTAGTTCGGCAAGGCCTCTGACCGCCGTCGCGCGCGGAAATGCACCCACCAGACCAACCAGATCAGCACGCTCGATATGCACGCCAGCACCAAATGCAGCAGCAATATGCCTTTCAGTTTCTGACCCTCAAGCTGGAACTGCCAGGCAAGAATGCCGGTAGCGAGGACTGGAAACGTCGAAATCGCTGCCGCTAGTAGGTTGTAATAGACCGCGTCTGCCAGGCCACGTCGCTTTGTCCAATGCGCAATAACGTCGAAAACCACTGCCATGATGAACAGCGCGATTGGAAAATGGATCAGCACGACGTGCTGCGCGTGCCTGGCAAGCAATGCCGTCTTCGCGTCAAACGGATTCACGGGAGTTCGTAGCAGGGCTAACGCCACACTGAGGGCCTCTACCGAATAGAACTTGCACCGCTGCGAAATATTCCCGCAGGCCTCCTTTTCTTCAAGACCATCAACATCTGTCTGGTACCCGTAATCCGCGTGGTGGCCTTGACCGCGAAAACCCGTACTGGACGTTGCATTCAGCGACGTTCAGTTGTACCTTAGCGGGTGGTCGGAATGGACAAAATCAAATCTGGAACGAGGATTCGTCGGATGAAGAAGGTGACAAGGGTTGGAGTTTCGCGGTGGGTCGCAATGCTGGGGCTGGTCGTGGCTGTGCTGGTGGCAATCACGGCCCAAGCGGAATCGCATCTAACCATGACGCGGCATGTGCCAGAGGCGGTCGCAGGCGGAAGAGCGCGCTTGGTTGGCCAGCCTCCCGCTACGCAGCGTCTTAGTCTGGCAATTTCGCTGCCTTTGCGAAATGAAAACGGTCTCAATGCTCTGCTGCAACAGATCTACGACCCCCAAAGCTCCAGCTATCGGCACTATCTGAGCGTTCAGGAATTCACAGAGAGATTTGGCCCTAGCCCCGGAGACTATGAAGCCGTCCGCCAGTTTGCGCGGACCAACGGCTTGACCGTGGTGGACACCGCAGCGAATCGCATGGTGCTGGATGTTGAAGGCTCCGTGGCGAGCATCGAGAAGGCCTTCCAGGTGAAGATCGGTCTCTATCAACACCCGAGCGAGAATCGTACCTTCTATTCGCCTGACCGGGAGCCATCGCTAGATCTGGGAGTTCCGGTGTTACACATTTCGGGCTTGGATAATTTCACCCTGCCACGTTCCAAGAACACCACGAGGCGTACAGAACCAGGCAGAATTGAAGGTACCGGCTCTGGTCCCGGCGGGCAATATGTCGGTAGCGACATGCGTGCGGCGTACTACGGGTCCGGGCCGCTCAATGGCGCTGGCCAATCCATCGGGCTATTTGAATATGCGGGTTACGAGGTCAGCGATGTCCAACTATACTTCACGACCCTGAAGCAGCCGTTCAATGTCCCAATTAAGGGAGTGTCGCTGAATGGGGTCCCTCTGAATTGTCCTCCCCAGACGTGCGATGACAGTGAGCAGGTTATCGACATCGAGATGGCGGTTTCGATGGCGCCCGGCCTCACGAGCGTGGTGATGTATGTGGGCAGCAACGATGTGTCCATCTTCAACCAGATGGCGGTCGACAATATTGCCAAGCAACTAAGCTGCTCCTGGGGATGGAGCGACGATGAGAGCAGCCTGGATCCGATCTTCAAGGAAATGGCGGTGCAGGGTCAGAGCGTGTTCGTGGCTACCGGCGACAGCGGTTCCGGCACTCCCGGCGATGTGGTCTGGCCAGGCGACGATCCTTACGTCACCGCGGTCGGTGGCACGGACATTAATACCAATGGCCCGGGTGGACCCTGGCAGTCGGAAACCGGATGGAGCGGCAGCGCTGGCAGCCCTTCCAAGAACGGTATTCCGATTCCCGGCTATCAAAAGCTTCCGGGAGTAATCAACTCCTTGAATAATGGATCGACAACCTTGCGAAATTATCCGGATGTGGCGGCGGAATCGAACACCAACCAATGGAGTTGCTACGACGGAAGCTGCGGCGGAGGCAATGGAGGAACCAGCTTTGCCGCCCCGCAATGGGCGGGCCTCGAAGCAATGGCGAATCAACAGGAAGTTTCCCAGGGAAAATCGACTCTCGGGTTTCTGAATCCCAGCCTCTATCGCATTGGGATCGGATCGCACTACACCGCGGATTTCCACGACATAACCAGTGGCAACAACGGTGGATACAATGCAGTGAAGGGCTACGATCTGGTGACCGGATGGGGCAGCCCGATTGGCGCGAGGATCAACTCTTTGTTGGAGATTCATCCCGAATAGCTGGCTTGGTATTCAGGTGAGCTTTCAGCCGCCAAGAGATTCCTGGCGGCTGAAGCTTTTTGAACGGTTCGGCGCCAGAAGCACCAACGCAGCAAGTGTCGCCATTTTTTGATCTTGGGTCCAAGGTGGTCCGAGAGAACGACCGAGTGCGGAAACTTGTTGCTGCATCCGACCCCCCGCGTTGCCGAACGCGGTCTGGGTGCACTGGTCGAGGTCACGCTCTCGAAAGCCAGTAACAGCAAGGTCAAGGCCCTCGCACGCTTTCCAAAACGCCCTGCGAAAGAATTCTCCTTCCGCGGCATGAATCAACGCATGTGAAGCAAGGATGCCTGAAAGCGCAGGCAGGGGGCGACCCGAGGCCAAGAGAACGACAGAACCCACCACACGATACTTGCGATCACGTAGTTCGCCCACCAACTCGCCGATAGCCGACAAGGCGAGGCGCGCTGAAGCGGCACGGCAGTTCGCAAGAAACTTCTCAGCCTCTGGAAGCCCGAGATGCTCCGCAAGGTGATAAGGTTGGTTCGCACCGGTGGTTCCGGGAACGGTGATAGCGACGCGCCTGCGGTCAATTACCTCCACTGATCCTGCGCTGTTTGAGACCGCTACGACCGCCCCCCAACCGGAATGGCTTCGAATGCCGATCGCTGCGGGCTTCATGCCTTGAGTTACCTGCCGGATATGGTGCGGGAAGTCTATCAGAGCAGCTAACTACTGAATCCCGAAAATCTTCACGAACAGCGCGGTGTCGCCGGACACATGCGGCCAGATCACATGGTATCCCCATAGGTGCACCCAGGCGTTGCCGGTGCGCAAGGTCAGATAGCCCTTCACCATGCCTGGTCCGCCAAATAGCAGGAAGATAAAAATGACCGAAAGCGCCCCGTGTGCGGGCGTGTCGTAGCGGGTCCAGTGCTCCGTGAGATGCAGCGAAGCGTAGGTGAAACCACTGAGAACGCAAGTGGCGGCCGCCGATCCGGTCAGCTTGTAATACCTCGGCACCAGGATCGAGGTCAGGAAAATCATGATGGGCACCGCAGTCCCAAAGAACGACAGAACTAAGGCAAGTCCGGTGCCGACCGCAAGCTGATGCGGGTTCAGTTGCCATAGCGGAGACCCTGGCAGATCACCGGCCAGGCCCAACCCAAGAACGAGCGCAATCAACAACGTGTCGTTGACCACATTGTTCGACGTCAGGCAGAGCTGTTCACGAGAATAGCCGCGCTTTCGGAAAAATAAGTAGGGCAGAGTAGCATAGAAGACGAAGTTATAAAGCGACCACGACCACGCCTCTCGCGGCGTGACCGTATCGCTGGTCCCAAACATGCTACCCGCAAGATGCAGACCGATGCCGTGAGTACCGACCATGTGCCCCACTGGATGGGCCACCATCAAGACCACAGCTCCGTAAATAAGCAGCCCGATCGTCTCGCGTAATGCGACCCCACGCTCCGGAGAGCGTTCGGCAATATGAACCGTTCGCCGGCGAGTCACAGCCAAGGCGATGGCGATAAAGATAAACGCGAAAAACGGCCCAAGGATGAAGAATCCAATGCGCGTCGAATACGACATCTTCGACAAAGCGGGCTGGTCGAACGGAATCACTCCGTGCGTCAGGAATGGAATTGCCGCGGCAAACAGGGTCCATACCGCAATTCCCAGCTGTACGATGCGGTTTCGCAGCATGGCAATCAGCCAACGGCTTTTGCTGGCAACGGGCTGGGACATGGGCTCGCTCACTCGCCCGCGATTGTATCAAGGCGTGGACTCAACGATCCGAGGCCCACCACGGAATCTCACATGATTGTTGGGGTTCGGAGTTTTTCTAGTACTTGCGCGCGACCGGGAGTAATCTTGTCTCCGGGAGTGAAGACTCATGCAGGAACAGCAACAGGTTGGCAAAGCGCGGGTGATCGGTTATGCCGTTGGTATAGCTCTCGTCGTAGTGGTCGCTGTGTGGAAGTTTGTTGTCCGATGAAAACACCTCTTTCAGTTGGGCAAACGTGGGCGCTAGCGCTCCACTTACTGATATTGCTGTGTTGCCTAGGCCGCTTGAATGCACTGCACGACCCGCCCTCTCCGGAACCAAAATCCCAGTCTCTGGAAAGCTCCCAGGCAAAGGGACAGGCGGACAACTCGAATTCGTCCGGACCGCCTATAGAAATACTTAGCGACACGAGGGGTGTGAATTTCGATCCTTACTTGCAGAAGGTATTGCATGACGTGAGACAGAACTGGTATGGCTTGATTCCCGAGGCGGCCCGTCCACCTGAATCCAGGAAGGGCAGATTGTCGATTGAGTTTGCAATTCTCAGGAACGGCGATGTCAAAGACTTGAAACTTGTTGAAAGCTCTGGGGATGTCCAACTGGATCGCGCTGCCTGGGGCGGCATCACGGCATCCAGTCCGCTGCCCCCACTTCCAATGGAATTCGGCGGCTCGTCTCTGAGTTTGCGTTTTCGCTTCTTTTACAACTCAGACAGGAGTCCAGTTACAGGTTGGATCCAGAGCCCCAAATCGAGTGTTGCTGTCTCAATCTCGCCGCCTGACAACCTCGAAGTACCCATCGGGGGATCAGGCATCGTGATCGTAACAGTAACGGGCACCACAAATAAGGCTGTGATGTGGCGGATTACAGGTCTCGGCTGCTCACGTTCTGCTTGCGGAAAAATGCAGGGAGATTTATATATTGCTCCGCAGGCTCTCCCTCGTCCTGCTTCCGTGACGCTAACGGCCATCGCGGAGGCTGATCCGACCGCTACCGCCTCAATTGCAGTGAACTTGATCGCGGCGAAGAGTACAAAATAGAAGGCCGCATTGAGATCGCCATTTTCGGAACAGTCTTCCCGCATGTTTAAGTAAATAGGTACCTTACACCATGCGGGATCGTTTCCGACTGGACGATATCCGTACCCATACTTGGCTGCCTCCTCAAGCTTCGTCAACTTGACCAAGAGCCAGTCGATAAGCTGTGAGGCTGGCTCTATATCGCGCAAGCCTAGTTACCTCGGTACTGCTGCGTGTTTCCTGATTCGGTCCTAAACTTTGGAAATGATGCACAGGCACATGGAGAACGGGCAGGATCGTTCTCTGCCGGCGCTGACGCAACAGCTCTCCAACATAGAAAAAAGAGACTGGGAGCTGTGGATGATTGCGTCGGTAACCGGTCTGCTCGCGGCAGCCGGGTTGCTGTCCGTCATTATTCCGGCTGCGTTCCTTAAGACGGACGAAGTACATTTTGAAATAACCGTGTCACGTCAACTGGTGATCGGCCTGTTCGTCTTGCTCGCACTGCTCAACACCTACCTGGTCACTCGACGGCTCGACCTGCGCCGCGCGCGTCAAAGCCTGATCTCCAGCACCATTCAAAACGAACTGGTAAGGTTGCAATCGTTCACCGATCCGCTGACTGAGGTTTACAATCGCCGCTCGCTTGAGGATATGGCGGGCCGGTTCATCAGCCAAGCCAAGCGTTCGGAAAAGCCGCTCACCTTCATGCTGATTGATGTAGACCACTTCAAGGAAGTCAACACCAGATTCGGACACCTCACCGGCGATTTCGTGCTGGCTGAGATCGCCGGCTTATTGAAGAGTTCGGTTCGCGGCTCTGATGCCGTGGTTCGCTATGGCGGAGATGAATTCCTGTTGATTCTTGCCGACACCTCGCCGGCAGGGGCTCACAATGTGGTCGAAAGAACCCAAGCCTACGTAGCGGACTGGAACAAGGCCGGACATCTCGAGCGCTTCGAGTTGAGCTTGAGTATCGGCGTGGCAGAATGGGTTGACGGTAAGACTCTCGATGAAGTCCTGGATAGTGCAGATCGCCACATGTACGCTCTCAAGAACAAGACGGCTGCACCCAGAAATAGTTTCAAGGCTCTAGGCGCCACGGCGTCCAGCTAGTTCTGATCGGCTACTGGGGTAAGCCTCCCGCCCTTAGTTTCACGTGCAACTCCACTTCCCCAATCGCCTGCTGGCGGCTTTCGGCGCGACATTTGACCTGACCGGTGTTGGTGTCGGTAGCTGGCGTCGCCACTTGCACCAGCACAGGAGACAACTCCCCAGGGGCGAGTGAGAAGCTTGAAGTGTAGTCCGCAACAGTCCAAGTCTGGGGCGCGGTTACGGAGAGCGTGATGGTCTGAGGAGCAGGGCTGTTGTTGCGCACCACTAACGGAATCTGAAGAGTTTGCCCGTGGTTGATGGCAATCTCTGGAATTGCCGCCTTCGGCAACTGGGTCAAGGCATGTTCGCGCCGAAACACATCGTAGAAGCCCCAGGGGCCGGCGAGTTCCAGCGAGGCGTGGGCCGGCTCTTCACCGGAAGGTATGGCACGGGCAAACGGAATGGGCGCGGGAGTCACCCCTTCGAAGACGTCTCCAGTGCGGCTTCCCCCCACCAACGACTTGCCGAAAATCAGTCCCACCGGATCACCCCAATCGCTTTTTTGCTCCTCCGGCTTCTTCTTGCTGAGCCCTTCAATGTAGTCCCGGTATTGCGTCAGGTGAAAGGAAAACGCGTCCATGGCCAGCCGCCAGTAAGGCAGATTGTGGCTGGGAGAAATCTCAGTCGTGACATAAGTTGGACCGCTGTCTTTGAATTGATCCTGCTCCTGGGCATCAGAAAAGTAGTAAATCTTTTTCGGCTGCCAGGGCCGCAAGCCTTCCAGCAGAGTCTCGTTTATTTTCGTCGCAGCCGCCAGTTGCGCGGGGAAAATCGCCGGGTCACCGGCAGTATCGAAGGCTTCTGTCGCCAAAACGCTGGACGCCTGGTGGTCGCCATGGTTCTCACCGATGAAAAACCCAGGCAGCCAGGTAATGATGACCTCCGGCCGCGTGAGGCGAACCATGCGAACCACTTCCTCTAGCGCGAGACCGTGATGCCAACTTCCCAGAGATTGCAGCACGTTCTGGCTGGGAGTATCGCGGCCGTCGAGAAACCACACGTTGTCGATTCCGAGCGAAGCCAGCGAGTGGCGCACTTCGGTCTCGCGCACTGCTCCCAGAGAAATGCCGCGTTCCGGGCCCATGTTGTTATGTCCGGCTTCTCCATGGGTCAGGTACACGACCTCGATCCGCTTGTGTTGGTCGAGCAATTTGGCCAGATACGCGGAGACTCCGGTCTCATCATCGGGATGGGCCACTACCAGCAGGATGTCGGCTTTGAGACGGTTGTCCGGCGGCAGCGCGGGCGTCGGTTTGAGCACCTGTGCCGCCAGCGGCATCACGAGCAGGGAGACCAGCAGAGTCCTAGATGGGATTTTCATAGTAGATGTGCGTGAAATCAGTCTGATGTCCATTTCGGCGGCGACGATCTATTGTTTTTATGTTGTCGCGGCTGGCGGCTCTGTCCAAGTGCGATGTTGTGCCGCGCCAGAGATTAGAATCGGCGAGGAAAGTTTAAGGAGCGAACACCTTGCCGTTTATTGCTGCAGATAACATCCGCCAGTTTTATCGGCTTGAAGGTCGCCCAGGAAAGCCGGTGCTTATACTGTCGCATTCCCTCGGCACAGACCATGGCATGTGGGTGCCGCAGATGGCCGATCTTCTCCCCTACTTCCAGGTCTTGTGCTACGACGTCCGGGGGCACGGCGCTTCGGACGCTCCCCAAGGCGAATACTCAATCGAACAGCTAGGGCGCGATGTGCTCGGCCTCGCAGATGCGCTCGCGATGAAGCAGTTTGCCTTCTGCGGTCTCTCCATGGGAGGAGCGATTGGCCAGTGGCTGGCGATTCACGCGCCGGAACGAC
>Ga0206989_1003_pt1 | contig 54781 bp, 50 predicted proteins | sample Alteio_BWMinCont_10_FD_153276 | JGI IMG/M metagenome (GOLD analysis project Ga0206989, IMG submission 153276) | Enriched cells from forest soil in Barre Woods Harvard Forest LTER site, Petersham, Massachusetts, United States -... | ecosystem: Environmental > Terrestrial > Soil > Temperate forest >...
AGAAACTATGACGGAGACGCGTAAATCAGAAACTCACTGGTACCCAGCCTCATCGGCAGAGAAACGGCCGTCAGCATGGTGGTATTGGGGGCGCGCCGTGTACGTCAGCCGCCGCGACTACTGGAGAATTACGAAGAAATTTCTCGCAGTTGGAATTCCACTTGGCGCGATCGGTGTTTTGTTTCACGTGCCGCTGGCTTTCAAAGCGGCATTGGTGCTGGCTGCGATTGGATTGGTGTTGCTGGCGTTTTCCTTGTTTGGCCTGTACCGCATGTATGGGCATCCTGGAGTGCGCTACATCCGCCGGCTGGTGGAACTAGGTGACGTCCAAGGCAAAGTAACTGTGGCGGACTTGCACATCGGCACGTACCGCCACGCTTACCTGCTTTCGGACGTTTTGCCTGAAGCAAAGATACAGACCGTGGACTGCTGGAACGTCGAAGGCGAATCGCCGGAAGAGGCGGTGCAGGATGTGCGCGACCTAGAACCGCCACCTGGAAACAATCCACGAATCGTTGCTTCCAAAGCCGAGCATTTTAGCGTGCCGCTGGCAGACGCATCCGTTGACGCGGTTTGTTTTGGCTTCGGCACGCACGAAATTCCCTCCGGCGGTGCACGAGAAAAGCTGTTCAGTGAAGCTTCCCGCATCCTGAAGCCCGGCGGAAAAGTACTTTTGTTCGAACACGGTTGGGATGCGCACAACTACGTGATTTTCGGGCCGGTGATCCATCACGTAACCAAACGCCAGGATTGGGACAAGTTCTTGCATGAACGTTTTGACGATGTGAAATACGCGCGCAGCAACCAGGCCGTTGATCTCTTTGCAGGGACGCGGCGTTAAAGGGAATTGCGCATGAGCACTCACAGCGGCGACGCGGACGTGATCGTGATCGGCGGAGGGATCGCGGGACTTGGGGCGGCCGTTCGTTTGAAAGATCGGGGGCTTGAACCACTTGTGCTGGAAGCGGAGGCACGAGTCGGCGGGCGAATGACTACGGACCGCGTCAGCGGGTTCGTTGTCGATCGGGGCGTCACCCTTTTCGGCAACGCGTTCGGGTCGATGCGGGCACTGGTGCGGCGCCTTGGTCTTTCTCCGCTTGTGTGCAAGGGCAGCTTCGGCGTCGGCATTCATGACGCTGCGGGATGCCGGGGTTATCGCGGCGGACGATTTGAAGATTTGCTCCTGGATCGCAGCATATCGTGGCGCGCGCGGCTGGCCAGCATCCGATTTGGATTCGATCTGCTCCGCCATCATCGTGCTCTCGTTCATGGCTTCAGCACTTTGAGCGGTTCGCTTGATGACGAGGACGCTCGGACATATTTCCGGCGAATTGGCGGGGAAGAAGTGTTCGAACGCATCTTCAGGCCCGGGCTCAATGGACCGGTCGGCGGATCCGTGGAAACTTCGTCGCGCGTGATTCTTATGCAAGTGCTTTGGAATTTGCTGGTCCGCGGCCAGTGGAATCTCACCGATGGCGTGGATCGCATTCCGGAAGCCGCGGCTTCGCAAGTGAAAGTTCTGACGGAAGCGCGCGTTTTGAACGTTGAGCAGAAAGATTCAGGGGTTCAGGTCGAAGCGATGGTGAAAGGGAAGGAAGAAACTTTTCGCGCGCGGACGGCCATTTTTGCTCTCCCCGGGCAGCTGGTCCCCGCCATTTGTCCGGGACTGCCGGAAGACGTTCGCAGTCTGCTTTCACGCACGCAGTACTCGAGGATCGCCAATGCGGGAGTCGCGCTTTCCCGGCCGCCGAACACGCCATACGCTGGTTATGCTTTTGCGGAAGATTTCGTCCCGGGCGCGGAGATCGAGATGGAACATCTGCGAGCGCCCAACCGCTGCCCAGGGGGTACGGGCATGGCGAGCGTCTTCCTGTGGAACACGCCGCAAAAATCACGTCTGGAAGCGGATGATGATTCGTTGAAGCAACAAGCCAGCGATATTATTGAACAGACATTTCCGGAGTGCCGAGGCAAAGTTCTTTTTGTTCATCTGGTGCGCTGGAACGTGGGCATCGCGCAGTTTCCGCCGGGGCGCTTGCGGGAGATGACCGCTCTGCGAAAGCAACTTGGTGCATGGGAGTCGCCATTCGACCTCTGCGGCGATTATCTCGACGGGCTGTCCAGCGAAGGCGCCCTGCGCACGGGCGAACAAGCCGCCGAGCGGACAGCCGCAAAATTAAGCGCGCGCTGAGGAGACCCGGACAACCTAACTTGACGCGCGTGCCTTCGCCCGTTACGCTGGCCAGCGCATGCAAACATCGTCGAGGAAGCTTCTTGCAGTCCTTGTAGTCCTTCTGGCACTCGGATACGCGATTTATCGTTCCAGCGGGATGCTGCACCTCGGGGACTTCAGCGGCACCAAATTGCTGCATGCGGTTCGCGGCGCCAATCCATTCCTTTTGATTCTCTCCATCGTTGCCATTTACGGATGCTACGCGTTGCGGTCGCTGCGCTGGAAAGTGTTCCAGCAAAACCTGGGCGCCTCGCGTTTCGGGATCATTTATGGGATGACGCTGGCAGGATTCGCGGCCGTGTTTTTGCTTGGGCGCGCGGGGGAGCCGGTGCGGCCGCTGCTGCTGGCTCGAAAAGAAAAAATGCCCGTCGCGGACATGTTTGGAATCTACGCGTTGGAGCGGCTGTTCGATTTGGCGAGCGCGGCGGTGATCGCCGCCGTCGGGCTGCTGCTCTTCAGCTCGAATGCGCATGCCGGCGGAGCTGCCAGCAAATTGGAACTGGCGGCAAGAACGACCGGTACAGTGTTCGCAGTTTGCGTGGTTGGGGCGATTGTCTTTCTGTTCTATCTGCGATTGCACGGATCGGCGCTCCTGGAGCGGCGGCTGCAAGGATGGCTGAAAACGGACGGCTGGCGCGGTACGGTCGCACGAATCCTCATGGGATTCGTGCGCGGCGTGCAGACGATTCACAGCTGGGGAGATTTGGCGCTGACGTTGTTTTATTCGGCGGTGCATTGGTTCCTCGTGCTGCTGGTGTACCTCTGGGTATCGCATAGTTTTGGCGGGGCGCTGGGCACGATTAGCTTGAGTGACGCGATGCTGGTCATGGCCTTCACGCTGGTTGGCTCGGCGGTGCAACTCCCCGGAGTGGGCGGCGGGTCGCAGGTGGCTTGCTTCCTTGCGTACACCACGATCTTTGGAGTAGAAAAAGAGCCCGCCGCAGCCGCCGCGATTGTTTTGTGGCTGATAACCTTCGCGACGTGTAGTCTGGCGGGCGTGCCGCTGCTGATCCATGAGGGGCTTTCGCTCGGGAAACTGAAGGAATTGGCGGAACACGAAAAGGAAGCGGCAATGGAAGGCGCTGCCGAGCAAGGAGACTCAGCCCAGTGAAGTGTCCTTTTTGCACGCACGTTGACGACAAGGTGATCGATTCGCGGGAAGGCCGGGGCGGCGATACGATTCGGCGCCGGCGCGAGTGCCTGAAGTGCGGCCGCCGTTTCACGACGTACGAGCGCATCGACGAAATTCCGTACATGGTGATCAAGAAAGATGGACGGCGGGAACGTTTTGAACGGCAAAAGATTTTGCAGGGACTGCTGAAAGCGTGCGAGAAGCGGCCGGTGGCCACGCCGAAACTCGAAGGTATCGTGGAGGAAATCGAGGGGGTGGTGCACGAGTCCACCGAGCGCGAACTGACCACGACGGAAATCGGCGAAATGATCATGCACCGCTTGAAGAAGCTGGACAAAGTGGCGTATGTGCGGTTCGCCTCGGTATACATGGACTTCAAGGATGTGCAGGAGTTCATGAGCGAGCTGAAGAACCTGCTCAAGGATCGCGCCAAGAAATAAGTGGCGAGTGATGAGTGGGGTTGAGGGCCGGCCCCCCCCCCTGGTTTTTTGTAAGTGTTGCATCTAAAGGATTTAGTGTTCCTATAAGCTCTTTAGAATCAACACTTATGGGCATGTCTGTAAGTGTTGCGGATAAAGGACTTAGGGGGATAGTGTTTGTAGGCAGGCTGAAGGCTCCCGAGACCCCATCCGGGATGACAGAGTGCACAACGGACCGCCGCCGAGACGGAGAACACCCCCTCCCCCCCATGCTTTTTGTAACGATATGATGTGAAAGGGTTTAAGAGGTGGGGGTCTGCAAACGATATGATTCCATGGGAGTTAGGGAAATGAGGGCAAGGAATGTACTTCCAGCCACGGGAAAAATTGAGAGATCGAGGCGTTCCCATAGCGGCAACTTCAAGGAAAGATAGCATGGAGCTACCCGATGTGTCAACTATTATTTGGGTTAGCATTCGAATGATTTGTTAAAATGTTGAAAAGGGAGATCTTTTCCGACAGATTGTTCCCCTTGAATGAGAAGGGCGAAGAGCGCACTCTTTGAAAACCACAAAGAGTGCGGCACCCCCTCTATGTAATTAACAGGTTGCCCACCCACCGTTAAGGGTGCTCCACCCGCCGGCTTGACACCACACAAATCTACACACACGTTTCGATCCGAATGCTGAAACAAGTCCACACGTCCACGCACCCGGGGGCGCGATTGGAACCAGCAAACGCTCAGGCCACAAAGGGAGAAATCCAGTCCGGAGAAGAAGTGGATGCCAAAATCTTACAAGATTTGGGCACGACTCGATCAGCAGAGCCTGACTAGGCACACTGCTCCCCTTGTATTGAGCGTCGTGTCCGCCCAAAACGTACAATAAGAACGATGATGCCGAGAACTCATCAGGAAGCATCACAGGGCGCAGTTTGCCTAACCCCTTGGGCTGTAATCTGCTCAGACGGACCAGAACCCAGAAATCCACAGGCATCGTACTATCGCGCCAGATACTACGACGCAACTACCGGAAGGTTCATTTCAGAAGATCTGATTGGCTTTACTGGCGGAATTGACTTTTACGTTTACGCGCTCGACAGTGCGGTTAACCTGGCGGACCCTTCGGGCCTGTGTCCGGCAACAGCGCCAACAGGATGTTCCCCCGCGAACACACACAATCCCAAGCCACTTACTGCCTGCTCGCTCTATCCCGACATGAAGCACCGGCTCGCCTGCAAAGAATTAGCGGGCGACGACCCTATGGGTCAGTGCGTAAGGGGATGTCTACTAGACCAGTACGACACAAGTAAGCACACCTACAAATGCGATGAGCGCGAATTGCATTGTCTTTGCTTTGACGCATGCGGGTACACGTCCGGACTCCGCGCACGGATCGCCCGTAACCATTTTGACTGTGACCCACCACTTAAACCGAGCGGCGGGAAGAAGTAGCGGATGGGTATCCAGTCAGTTTGAGTTCGAGTTGAGGTGAATGATGTCCTCGTGGAAATGGTTTTTGCTGAGTCTATTGGGTGGCGGGATCGTGTTCTGGATTCCCGACGTAGTAGTCCCGGCTTTGGACCGCAACGAGCAAGGGTACGCTGTAACAGTTGCGTGCCCGGCTGCATTAATTCTGTTCTACGCGGCGGTGCTGCGAGTCAGGAAATCCGAGCGCCTTGGACCCTCCACAGCGATTTTTGCTATCTGCGAAATGTGGGTATTGGCCCTATGGTTTACAATGGTGGCTCAAACCATTCGTGGAGGCGGCTTCCGCGGGTTCACGTGGAGTGAATTCGGCTACGTTCTCATTTCGAGCTTTCTACCAACACGAATCGTTGAATTCGTGACGCTCGAAGGCAGCATCATCGCTCTGTGGGTCGGAACCGCAGCTATGATCATCTGCCACTTCGCGTTCGAAAGAGGCCGGTGGATAATCCCTCCCCGGTTATGGGCTGCGCTTCATCGCCGGGCCAGTGGATGAACAAAACGGCCCCGTTCGACAATAACGGGAACAATTTGACCAAAGTCGTTGGGTCGAATACGACGAGCTACGTGTGGGACTTCGAGAATCGGCTTACCTCGGTGACTCTGCCAGGGAGTGGTGGTACGGTCACCTTCGCCTATGACCCGTTTGGCCGCTGCATCAAGAAAGTCACGTCCACCACCACGGGCATCTTTGCCTACGACGGCGACAATTTAATCGAAGAAACGAACGTTGCAGGAACGGCAGTTGCTCGCTGCGAGCCGACGCAAAGCATTGATGAACCTTTGGCAACGCTCCAAAACGGTGCAACCAGCTACTCCCACGCCGATGGACTTGGCTCGATTGCTTCGCTGAGCAACGCAGTCGGTTCGCTCACAAACTCCTTCCGGTACACAGGACGTAAATTCGACTCTGAAACCGGCCTGTATTACTACCGCGCCAGATACTACGACTCTGCCATCGGCCGCTTCGTGACTGAGGATGGGATCGGCAACGATGAAGGTATAAATTTGTACGTGTACGTTCGCAACTCCCCAACTAATTTTCAGGACCCCACCGGTTTTTACAAGCTGGTAGGATTTCCTCCAGGGAAGATCGGCGATATGAATAATGCGATCCAGAGTGCGATCAACAAGCTAAAAGCAGATTGTCCTAGCTGCGCCGGGTCCGATGGGCCGAAGATCGCTGACGCCCTGCAGAACGCAACCTTCGTCTATAAACGTAGCCTCTGGAGTCCAGATGGGCAAACCGAGGAGTGCGCCAACGCAAGACCAATTAACTCGAAGATTATTCATGTTAGCTCAAAGGCGTTCGGCTCGAAATGCTGCCGGTTAGATTCTACGCTTGCTCATGAAGCCACGCATAAGGTAACGAAGTCCCCAGATGAAGGGCCACCATCGGACATGGAGAATAAATGTTTCGGATGCCATTAAACTTCCTTAAAGCTCTGGTTGGGCTTGTACTCACACTTCTGCTGGTGCAGCCACCGACGGAAGGAAAGTGCATCTCATTGCAGGTTACTTTGAAAGGCAAAATTGAGGGACCCACGAGGGATCATCTGAAGGTGATCGTGGAAATTTCCTCGGCTACGCAAGGGGACTCCGTTACAGACGTGCGCCAGAAGTCTTCGATTGAGGAATCCGATTTCCATGTTCTTGCATGGTTTAACACAACGTCGAACGTGGTTGCCGCCGAAACCTGTGATCGAAGGCCACATTTGGTCACAGTCAAACTCATGCAGGGAGACCAAGTTCTTGATCGCCAAACGCTCACGGTCGAGACAGACTTTCGCAGAACAAAGTCGGGTGACTATCAGCTGAAGAGGCCGATCACCTTGCATCGTCCGGCAGACAAATAGGCCGACACGTTTGAACTTTGCTTAAAATTCATCGTCTCTTGGGGCCTCGGGCTACTTTCGTTTCAACCCAGCTGAAAACTCAAGGTTTGCATACCGCCGAATCGCATCGAGCTTGTCTTGACTCAAGCCCTGTAGATCTTGTTCGCTGAGCATTCCTTGTTGGATGAGACTGCCGAAAACAAGAATAAGAACCGAATATTTGTACTCGTACTGGCGGTCAATCTCAGCGCGGCGATCCGTGAGGTAGCGTTCCAGATCCCAGAGGTCGGACGGTTGTTGGATCTTCGCAGCCCGCTTCTTGGCTTCGATTACAACCGCTTCCAGTTCGCGCTGGAGTGCCCGGTCGAAGGCTCTCCGAGCAACGGCCTTTTCCTCGCGCGACCAGTGCGCGGCGTCGTAACCGAAAGGGTCGGGACGAGGTGAGCTGGCCATGTTCAGTTCCTCCCAGGCGTCATTTTATCCCTGGACAGAGCGGAGGGCTAGCAGCAGTCCAAGCCAAGGGGTCCGGCACCCGAACCGTGCCAACTCGCCAAGGTTGCTCACCCGCCATCCGGCTTAGGCACTCGGCAATCTTCGGCGGAGATGGTTTAGTTGTAACGCGCCAACCAAAACACCAAGTAATCCGCCCAGCAAGCCACCTACAACGCCGGCAGTTGCCAGTTGGGCAGTAGAAACATAGGGTCTCGGCGCGGCGTAGACCACGACGCCGAAAAAAGGTCCCACAAACATTAGAGTCACCGCCCAATATACGACTAAACGTTTAGTCGGCGTCGTCTGAGTGAAAATGGCCCCAAAGCCAGATCCTATGCACGCGCCCCAGATCAAGCCAATAATGAGCCCGACCCTGCCCCCGGAATGCCCGCCAATGAAAAGGCCAGCAAGGCCAACTCCGACAGTCCAAAAAACTCTTTTCATAATCCCACAACCTCAGAATTGCGAAGCGTCAAAAACGAAGAGTCGTAGGTACCTTCACTTCAACATCGTTGTGTTGCTCCAGCGGAATTCCGGTTCCCTCAGCACAGTTCAAGGGAAATGCCCGGCACGGATCGCAATACGCCCTCGCTTTGAAAATCAAAATCTCACATTCTCACATTGCGCGGCGGCCAGGGCTCAGACTGAGGTGCCGTCCAAGTCAAATCCCTCCAAGGATCGCAGTACACAATGGGATCATTCGGATCACTACTCTTGGCCCTTACGATTGTGTGAAAGCCGACCCACCACAGGACCGGTGAGAAGTTCCAGTTGGCATCGAATGGCTTTATTGCGTTTCCGTTGTCCAAACATCCCACAGCTCTATCAGCTTGGTCCTTACAGCCGAGATACTTCGAACCTTTGAGCAATCCGATGAGCGATTGGTTAGAGTTTTGGTCATTAAGACCTCCATTCATCATGCCGTCCCCCGGCCGTCGGACTCCGGCTTTTACCATATCCTGCACACACGAATGGCAGATCTGTCGGATCCGCTGAACATCCTGCGGACTCAGGCCTGCTGGATCCACCACTTGAATAGGCCTGTTCAGAACATAGCTATAGAAATCTACGCCGCCAATAAATCCCAGAGGGTCTTCTGAGGTGAACCGTCCCACTGTCGGATCGTAGTATCTGGCGCGGTAATAATACAGGCCAGTTTCCGAATCTGATTCTCCCGCGGTGTACTTGAACGGATTCACCTGAGAACTTTCGACCTAGTCGTGCCCATGTTCCACAAGTTCGAACACCTATCCGCCGCTTATGGACTCGGCTGCTGCCTTTTTGGGAGGGATTATCCAGTTTTGTCTCTCGAAAACTAAATGGAGTATGGGCATGAGCAATGACACTGACACTAGCGCGTACAAACTGCCGTCATAAGTCGCAGCAATGAACGCGTAAATTGGGATAAGAGTGCCGAGTAGAACGCCTAGTAGCGTGGAACCCGGATTTTCCAAAAACCCCGCACCCCGAAGCGTTGCACCAAGTGCCATAGCAAACGTCCCAAGAAAAAGTACCCCGAGCGCCATAAAGATGGAGGCGGAAGGTTTCGCGATCCCTTTCGGCCGGAGGATCGAGACCAGTAGGTAGGTGACCAGAAGACAGCTTGGGAGTAGGAAAGTGACGAGCTTGCCATTGAGTTCATGCCTGGCCCAAGCATACAAGATGAGTTCGGGCAGCCAGAAAGCTACGGCCCCCAGCAGAAACAAGCCCTTTGCACGCATCACGGTTCTCCCTTCTTCTCGGCTCCTTCGCAACGAATAATCAAAAGAGACCACACTTCTTGAAACATGTGAGGTGCGTGATTGGTCCAAACGCTTGCCCCAAGGCGTTCGCCGCGTCTCCACCAGGCGTACCTCCCACGGCAAGCGGTGGATCGAGTTGATAGGAGCCGACGCCATGATTTCCCGGAAAGAAACCCTGCTGCAGGCACAACCTTATGCAATTGCTTTTCGGATCGTTGGGAAACATGAGGCAAATTGCGTACAAGTCATATCTCCACAACTGTTTGTATTTGTCACAGTTCGTCGTACCACCGCACGTTCCCTGACCATTTGGTTCCCACCCGTACGGATCATTGAGGGTGATTGGACTATTTCGTGTGTACGCATAGAAATTGATGCCGCCGGAATATCGAACCGGATCTTCACTAAGGAACCTACCCGGGTTTTGATCGTAGTATCTGGCGCGGTAGTAATACAGGCCAGCTTTGGAGTCCGATTCGCGGGCGGCGAGGGCTTCCCAGATCTCGTGAGGGCTTCGCATGAACTGTACTCTAAACCCGCATACGCAAAATCGGCGTGTGCGGCACCCAGAATCGTCCCGAAATTACAGTCTGTGCCACCCGCCTAGCTCTACTTCACTGTGGTGAACGTAACAGCCACGCCATACCAAACGTCCATTTGGAGCGATTCAGGGAAGAACGGTACATCGTAAACGACGATGATCAAATCCTTCGACTCAAAGGTAACCTTCTGCCCCGCTAACCCTTGTTCATTGTAAGAACTGCACTGGGCAAATCCACACCAATTTCCTCTGTTAACATCCAATTTTTGCTCGACGTGCCCGCCTCCCGCGATCTCATCAAACGACGGAGTGTTTTTCGAGAAGGCCTGCTCCGGGTTTTGGAAAAAGGTTTCAACTTGCCCATTCCTAACCCGCAAAACGCGCCAACGCGCGGCCCCCCAGCTGTTTGAATCCTTCCAAATCCTGATTGGTTCTCTTGACGAATTGTAAATTTCGGCGGTAACCCCTCCAGATGGGGAAATTGCTCTGATTTTCAAAGTAAGTTTGTTTCGTGAATTCTCATCCGCCATAGCGGAGGCACAAAATAGATTGGCAAATGCTAATAAAGAGCACAAAAACAGTTTCATTGTCTTCACCTCAAAAATCAACGATAAGAGTAGCGCTTTTATAGATAGTAGTCCCTCCGTTACACACATCGACAACCTCTAGGAAAAAACGCAACACAGTGTGATGGGGAAAAGATGGACGGTCGTAGCCATAGCATCCGGTAAGTGTGCAGTAATTAAATGGACTATTCCAATTACCTGGACCATTTCCCTCGTGATGAGGTCCAGTCCTTCTTCCATATCGCTTACCTTTCGCATCGCGATCTTCGTACCAATAGTTTGGCCCGTAGTCTGAGGGTGGGTCAAATCCTGCAGGTGGTCTTCCACGGTCCCAGTCAATCCATTGCCTAACCTCGCAGCAACGAGGATCATGTGTAGGGTCGCTTAAGAATTCGGCACCCCACGAAAACCCCGTACCACCTGGAACCGTGCCAGATACATTGTATTCGGGAGCCTTCTTGATCCCACAGCTCTTCTTTGGTGGGCATGAACCGTAAGGATCAACGAACTGACCTGGATCATTGCCAACATATGCGTAGAAATTGATACCAGCATTGAATCTTATCGATTCTTCACGCAGGAACCGCCCGACATTCAAGTCGTAGTATCTGGCGCGATAGTAATATAGGCCAGTTTCGGTGTCCGATTCGCGGGCAGTGTACTGGAACGGGTTGACCAGCGAACCTGTAGAGGCCGTCAGCTTCCCGAAGGAGTCGTAAGTATAGGTATTGGCGATCGATCCAGCCGAGTTGCTCAACGACGTAATCGAGCCCAAGCCATCGGCGTGGAAATAGCTGGTTGCACTGGAGCGGAGCATTGCCAGTGGCTCGTCGATGTTCTGGGTTTGCGAATACTGCGCGACGGCTGTGCCCGAGGAGTTCGTTTCTTCGATCAGGTTGTCGCCGTCGTAGGCGAAGACGCTCGTACCCGCGGATGAGGATTTATAGATCCGCCGGCCGAACGGGTCGTATTTGAAGGTGACTGATGTCCCGATCGAACCCGCATGCACCATGGTGAGAGCTTATCTACTTCAGCGACGCGTTAGAAGGAATATACATTCAGCGGCGATACCGAAACAAAGGGCGAACGCACTCAGGTAGAGCGATCCTCGCTCGCCGCCCTTGGGGCCGCGGAGTAAGAAATACGTTTGCGCCAGCAAAAAGATTGGCAGAACGACGACTGCGATGAGTCCCCAGCTGTAAACTAAGACGAAGGGCATTCCCTCCGGGAAGCGAGTCTCGCGAATAAGTTTTGTGAAATAGAGGGGCAGGCCAAAAAAGATCGTGAAGCCTGAGACCCATTTGACAAGCGAAGGTGCAACCATCACCAAGATGACGCCCCCATATTGTCATCGCCGATCAGACTTCCGGTGCAAAGGACGTAACATGTAGCGTGAGCGGAAAAGAAACCGGGATGATATTGTTTCTTGCAAGGATCCCACGCGCTCAACAGACATCCTCGAACGCAATTAGACCAAGTATTGTTTCCAAATTTTCGGCTCACGTTGTTCAAATTTTGATTGAACGGCCCACCTGTCGCGTCACCGTATGCCGCTGCTACAGTCGGCCCGTAGGGAACCTTCCATGGAGTGTATCCGCCCCCGAATTGTCCTCTGTAGGGTCCTCGGTAGCCGGGATACGGATTATAGTTCTTGCAGTCATTTGGCTTGCATTTGTCAAGACCAAATGGGTCAACAAAGTCGAGAGGTGAGTTTGACACGTACGCGTAGAAACTAGCTCCGCCATTGAAGCGGACTGTGTCCTCTGAAAGGAATCGGCTAGAGGATTGATCGTAGTATCTGGCGCGATAGTAATATAGGCCAGTTTCGGAGTCCGATTCGCGGCCGTTTTCCGATTTGCGAGGTCGAGCGTGCATCTGAGGTCTCACACAGAACTGCCCACTTGCACGATTTCACCTGGCTTGATTTTCTCGACGGCCAAAAGGCAAGCCGGAAAGTATTGGCGGAGATGATCGAGACGATTGGAAGAAGACTGGAGTACAACTACGCCGATTCTGCGCCCCTCCAAATTTTGTTGGTAGCGGAGGTTCGTATCTACGGTGACCAACACGTCAAAATCAGTTTCCGCCAGCTTCAATAACTCGCCGTTCTGTTTTCCAGACCAGCCGGCTTCCTGAACGGTCCGAGATTCGTGGCCGTGTTTTGCGAAGAAGGTCTTCAGCTCCTTTGGCGCGCACTCATCAATCAGCACCTTCATCGGAGCTGGGAGACTAGGCTTACCTTTGCCTCTTCAATAGCAGCGATGGCAAGTTCGCGGCTAACGCTCGGATATTGTTCCAGAAATTGATCCAGGGTGTCGCCACCCTCGAGATAGTCAATTAGGACCTTGAAAGGAACGCGCGTCCCGCGGAAGACGGGCTCCCCACCGAGAATATTCAGATCCTTGGTGATCGCGTGTGTCATCGGGCACCTCGATTACTCCTGTTGGCCTCTTCCAATGCGGCGATGGCGGTCTCCCGGCTGACTCCAGGGTATTGCTCTAGGAACTCATCCAGGGTATCTCCGCCTTCCAGGTAGTCAAGCAGCGTCTGGAAAGGGACGCGCGTGCCACGGAAAACGGGTTCTCCGCTTTGGATTTCCGGGTCTTGGACAATTACACTCTCTGAAACAGTAGCCATTGTGGCCCTCCTGCGAGTATCCCGATTATCTCATCCCTCTGCGCGGAGTGCTCTGAAAAATGTAATCGGCAGGCGATGAAGTTGACTCTAAACCCCGTTGTTACAACCAATTTGGAGAAGTGGCGGGTGGGGGGCATCAGCGGGGCCAGACGCCGGCGGTGAAGGATTTGATGGTGTGGAAGCCGAGTTTTTCGTAGAGCTGGACGGCGGTGTGGTTTTCGGAAGTGACGGTCAGGGTTAATTCGCGGAATTTCAGGGAACGCAGGGCGTCGGCGGAGGTTTGCATTAACATGCGGCCGAGGCCGTGGCCTTGGAAACCGGGCAGGACGCAGATTTGGGTGGTGTGGCCGACGCCGGGCGACACTTCGCTGGTAAGAACGGCGGCGACGAGTTCATCGCTGCCGGGTTCGTGCAGCACGTAGGAAGCGCCGGGGACGAATTGGCCGCAGCCGGGTAGCAGGATGATGTTCTTCAGGAATTTGAGCGCGCCGCCGCGGCTGCGGTACTGGTCGTTGATTTCGCCATCCACGTGATTCGCGTAAGCCAAATAAATTAACTTGGCGCAGGGATCGAAGTAGCGGTCGTTCCAGCGATTGAGGCGCAGGCCATTGGAGGCGCCCGCTTTGGCTTCGACCATCTTTTGAAGGTCGAGCAGCATGAATTGGCGAGTGTAAAGATGGAATCCCTGGTCGAGCAGCGGCGTGTCCACGGGTCCGCTAAAGGGCATGAGTTGAGCTTCGATGCGCGTCAGATGGGGAATCGCGCGCATCGAGTAAAGCATCTCTTCGAGGAGACGCCGTCCCAGGATCGATTGGGGAAACTTGGAGGAGACGTACAGACCGCCGATTAAGCCTTTTTGTTCTTCCAGGACGTAGAAGGAATAGCCCGCGGCGGTGCCGTTTTCGAAGGCCACGCAACCGGCTAGCGCGTGGGCTTCGAGGAAGCGTTTGATCAGCTCCAGCGCTCCGCGGTAGTCCCAATGCAACTCGTCGCGCCAGTGCCGCGCCTCTTCCTCGAGGAGCGGCTCAATCTGACGCACGGTGGTCTGTCGCAAGTCGACGATGTTCATGGAGGCGCGGAAAGGGCGCGACCCCGGCCGCGCAGGCTCTATCATAGCCGAATTCGGGCGCGGCTCCGCCTCCGGGGATGTGACGGCGGGCGATACAAATCCGACACAGGTTACGGCGCTTCATCCAGAGGCTTGCGGGAGATATGCTAGGATTTCAACTGTATATGTTTGGTTGGTGAGGAATTTACAGGCGGGATGCACCGCCGGCCCAGTGACGCAGACGACGAATGCAGATCTTCTTTGAGCTTCGATATCCGTCCCGTTGGTACACCAAGCTGCTGATGGCTTTGTTGGCCGTGGTCTTTTTTGCCGTTTTGGCGACCACTGCGATTGCGGGATTTCTCGTTTACCGCATCGTTAAACCGCAGCGGACCAGCAGCGAAATCAATATGGCCAGCTTTCCGGGACGGCCGGAGACCGTGCAGTTTGAGGTTCCGGGCCTGGGGACGCGGGAGGCGTGGTTCTTCCCCGGTTTGCGGGGCGCGCCGACGATTGTTTTGTGCCACGGGTACGAATCGAGCCGGGGCGAATTGCTGACGCTGGTTTCGGCGCTGCAGGATCACCAATACAATGTGTTCGTGTTTGACTTTGCGGCGCACGGGGCGAACCCGGGGATTACGACGTTTGGCTATCGCGAAGCGGATGAGTTGCGTACGGCCATCGATGTCCTGGCCGCGCGGAATGATATAGACGTGACGCGGTTCGGGTTTTGGGGCTACAACCTGGGCGCTTATGCGGCCCTGCGCGAGGCGGAAGGGGACAAGCGGATCCGCGCGCTGGTACTGGATTCGGTTTATGACCAGCCGGATCAGATGGTCAAAGTCGGCGTGGAACGCAACGGCTTGGGCAGCTTCCCGTTTATGATTCGGTCGGCGGAGCTCAGCTTCCGATACTTGAACTATGATCATCGTGACGATCCGCCGCTCTCGAAGAAGCTCCTCGCGCTGACTGGCGTGCCCATGCTTTTCATTCAGGCGGTTGATGATCCGGAACTGGCGGCGATCACGCGGCAGATGTTTTTGAAGGCCCCGGAGCCGCGGGAGCAGGCCATCATTCCGCATGGAAACTTTGTCGGCATGAATGACGATGACAAGCGGACTTACGAAAACCGAGTGGTGTCATTTTTCCTGCTGAGGCTGCCGGCTACCGGACAGGCTGTCCGCTGAACAGAATCACTTGAAACTCCTTACGTGGATTCCATACACATCTTTGAAAAAATGAATTTCTTTCCCAGTCTGAACTCCCTGTTTTTCCAAGTCGTTGATCCCCCTTGGACTGGCAAACACATCATGACAACCGCTTTGCTGGGTCGACCAGGTCGGCAGTTCACGGTGATAGTAGTAATTGAGGCTGAATTCGGCACTCCGATCTAATTCAAAGATGCAAACATGATCGATCATGTTCGCTGGAAGTGTTTGTGCGTAGATTCCAAGATCATGTCCGGTTAACCGAAAATCTATGCGCGGAAGAATGAAGTAGTTTGCTCCCTGTACTAGACAGGCCACAGCCAAGATTGTTGAAGCAAGGGCTAGCTGCAACCTCCGGACTGTGGCCGCCAAAGCAATGAATGCGCCAACCGCAAAAAGTGCTCCAATCCAATACCAGATCCAGAGCTGGTCGAATGGAAATGACCGCGGTTCTTTCCACGTCAGCCTCCCTGCAAAAATTCCTGCGGCGGAAACTAGAATTCCGAACAGGCTCATTGTCCTTGCTAGCAAGCTTGAGGACTCTTTAATCAGCGCAGTCGTGAAGCGGCACAGCAAGAGAACTAACGGCGGGAGAGCCGGTAATACATATCCGGGAAGCTTTGATTGGGAGAGGCTAAAGAAAACAATGGGGAGGACACTCGAAGAGAGCAGAAAAGCTGACGGAGCGGGTCTGTCCAGTCGTGGAGAAGAGAACCAGTTGAAGAGTTGAGCGAGGAGGATGAGCGTCCATGGAAAAACTGCGATGAGGACGATTGGTATGTAATACCAAAAAGGTTGGATGTGCTGAAATTCGGGGGTGAGGAAGCGTTTGAAATTGTGCTCGATGATGAAGATGCGGAAAAAGTCGGGATTGCGGCGAGCGCAGAGGATGTACCACGGGAGGGCAGTGAGGCAGAACGAAGCGATGGCCACAGGATGAAGCAGGCGAAAGGCGTCCTGCCAGCGTTTGGTGAACAAGGCCCAGAAGAAGACGGCGCCACCAGAGAGAATGATGGCCGCCGGGCCTTTCGCGAGGACCGCGGCGCCTAGAAAAAAGCCGAAGAGAATGAGCGCGAGCCAGGGCGTATGCGGGAGGACCGGCGTGTGCTCGTTGCGCGTAAGGCCTAGGACGACTGCGGCGCAGACCATGGCGATGGTGAGCATGGCGCTGAAGGGCATATCGGTGGCTGCGGCGTGCGAGAAGCCGATCATCCCGACCGTGGTGGGCAACAAAAGTAAGAGCCAACGCGCGCTTTCCGCGCCGTAGAGTCGTAGGGCCAGCCAGGCCAGCGCCAGCGTGGCGAGCAATGCGGAGATGGCGCTTGGCAGGCGCGCCGCCGCTTCGCTCACGCCGAAGAGCTTGAAACTTGTTGCGGCTCCCCAATAAAAGAGTGGAGGTTTTTCAAACCAGGGCTTCCCGTAGAGCCGCGGCGTAACCCAGTCGCCGGTCTCGGCCATGTCGCGCGCGATCCAGGCGTAGCGCGGTTCGTCCGGGCCAACGAAGCCGATGGCGCCCAGGTGGCTGAAATAGCAGACATAGAGAGTTGCGAGGATAAGGATGGCCCAGCCGATGCGTGCGGCGCGGCTGGCGGGCAGGTTTTCGGCGATGGGGGTGCTCGGTTCGGTCACGGAAAAATGAGTCTAACATCGAACCACTATCTTCCAGCGAAGGACCTCTTGCATACTGTCGCGGATGGTTGGTTGAGTTTTTCACGGGAAAAGAATGAAAGAGTGGGTCGAATTCGCGGCGGTCTGGGGGATATTGAAAGGGCTGGGCGTCTTGCCGCGCGCAATGGCTCGGAGTCTCGCCGCCGGCATTGCGCGAATTCTTTTTGCGTTGCGGCCGAAGTTGAGAAAGACCGCTGAAGTGAATTTGAAGATTGCGTTTCCTGAATGGAGCGAAGAACAACTCAGAGCGACGATTCGCGCAATGGTGCGGAATCTGGGATGGATGGCGGCGGAGTTTGCGCGTTTCCCCAAATATTCGAAGGAAAACATCGAGCAGGTAGTTGTGCTCGACGGCCACGAAAATTTTCTCGAAGGGCAACGGCGCGGCAAAGGCGTGCTTTATCTGACGGGTCACATTGGAGCCTGGGAGCTTTCGTCCTTTGCGCATGCTCTTTATGGTTACCCGCTGCACTACATGGCCAGGCCGGTTGACAATAAAAAGGTGAATGATCTGGTCAACGGTTATCGATGTCTTTCGGGGAATCGCCCTATTTTCAAGAATGAGTCGGCGAGAGGGATGCTGAAGATATTGAAAGAGGCGGGTACGATTGGCATCCTCGCGGATCAGAACACCATGCCGGATGAAGCGGTGTTCGTGGATTTTTTTGGGAAGATGGCTAGCACCACCACTGGAATTGCACGCGTGGCCCTGCATACGGGAGCGGCGGTCGTGCCCGGATACGCTGTCTGGGACCAAAGCCTGCGAAAATACCGGCTGCGTTTCGAGCCACCCGTCGAGCTGAGTCGAACCGGCGACACGGAGCGCGACGTCTTCGAGAATACGCAGAAATTTACAAAAGTGCTGGAAGCGATCATTCGAAGGTATCCAGAACAGTGGGTTTGGGTGCATGGACGGTGGAAGACGCGGCCGAAGGGCGAGCCGCCGCTATACGACTTCTCGTGAGGCTGATGATGAGACAAACGGCGAAGGATTTGGCAGAGGCAATCGGAGCGAAGCTCGAAGGTGACGGCGCATTGGAAATTGGCGGAGTGGCTGCGCCGGAGCGCGCCGGAAAAGGCGATTTGATTTACGTGGATGCGGTGAAGCACGCCGAGCGCGCCGTAGTTTCGGCCGCCGTATGCGTTGTCGCCGGTGAAGGAATTGCGCTTGCGGGAAAGACGATACTGCGTTCAGCGCAACCAAAGGTCGCGTTCGCGCAGGCTGCGGAACTGTTGCTTGGCCGTCCGCCGATTGCTGCGGGGATTCATCCGACGGCGATCGTGGCGCCCCTCGCGCGCGTTGCGGCGGGAGTAGGCATCGGGCCGTACGCGGTGATTGGAGAGGATGCCCATATTGGCACCGGCACGCAGATTGGAGCGCACGCGGTGATCGGCGCGGGCTGCTGGATCGGCGAGAATTGCAGAATTCATCCTCGGGTCACGCTCTACGGAGGAGTGCGCGTGGGACATCGTGTGGAGGTTCATTCGGGCGCGGTGATTGGCGCCGACGGATTTGGCTACGCGTTTGGAGAAGGGAAGCACTGGAAATTTCCTCAGGCGGGCATTGTGGAGATCGGCGACGACGTGGAGGTTGGGGCTAACACAACGATTGATCGTGGCTCACTCGACGACACGCGTATCGCTGAAGGGGTCAAGCTCGATAATCTTGTTCACATCGGGCACAACTGCCAGATCGGTGCGCACAGCGTGATTGCTGCACAGGTGGGACTTTCCGGTTCTTGCCAGTTTGGAAAATACGTGGTCGTGGGCGGACAGGCTGGTTTTGGGGAGCGTTGCAAATTGGAAGACAAGTCGGTGATCGGCGGGCAAAGCGGCGTCCTCGGCGGGAAAACGATTCACACCGGAGAGACCGTTTGGGGAACTCCGGCGCGTTCCCTGGAAAAATTCAAAGAGCAGTATGCTTGGTATGGGCGGCTGCCGGAGCTCGCTGCGCGCATCAAAGGATTAGAGGCCAAACTTGGCGGCAAATGACAAAAATTCGTCTCTGCACTGGCGCGTGATTGTAGTCGGCGGCCACACGCGGAGCATAGGCAAGACGCAACTGGTATGCGATGTCATTGCGGCGTTTCCGCGGGCGAACTGGATCGCGGGGAAAATTACGCAATACGGCCACGGCGTTTGTGCGCAGAACGGGGAGAATTGCGATTGCGCCCCCAGCGAACATGTTTGCGCGCTGGATTGGGAGACGCATCGGGATACCGGCACGGATAGCGCGCGTTTTCTTGTGGCTGGGGCGCGGCGCTCTTTTTGGCTGCGGACCAAGCAGGGATTTCTCGCGGAAGGCATGCCATTTTTGCGGGCGGCGTTGCGGGAATCGCTCGGACCTGCGCAAAATGCGCCACCTTTGATTGTGGAAAGCAATTCGTTGCTGCAATTCCTAAAGCCAAGCCTGTATTTTGCGGTGGTCGATCCAGCCAAGGAGGATTTCAAGGATTCGGCTCGCACCGCGTTGGATCGCGCGGATGCCATCGTTCTGCGTGGATCGGCTGGCGTTTTTTCGCCCGCAGCTCCGGCATGGACAAAGCTGCCTGCGCAGTTGTTGCGAGAAAAGCCATCCGTATCTCAGGCCGAGGGCGAACCTCTGCCGGAGCCTTTGCATGTTCTTGTTCACCGGGTTCTGGAAGGCCCGGGGAGTGTTTCAATTTGACAACTATTCCTTAACAAGAAGTCATCTTAGCCGTTGACCGTCGACGGGAAGGCGGCGATAATTGAGTAGTACTCGTGTTACTTGAACTCTAAACGCCGCGCTGCTTTGCGGTGCAAGTGATAGGCAGCAGGCCAGTTAGACTGGAGTTTGCGGCACGTTAGGCGGCCCGCCGAATGTGCCGGATTTACGTTTCGCTCTGGGGGAGCGTGGATGGCCTCGATTGCCCGCATGGGAGAAGAAACCCCGGTCGCGCCCGCGCAAGTACCATGGCAGACGCCAGACTGGGCCGAGCGGCTCGAAAAATCCATTGAGCGCGGCGCGAATCATCTCCTTTCGCTTCAGGCCGAGCCAGGCTACTGGCAGGGCGAGCTCGAAGCTGATACAACTCTCGAATCCGATTACATCTATTACCTCCACGTTCTCGGAAAGGCCGATCCGGAGCGCATTGCCAAACTGGCGAATTACGTCCGGCAGCGGCAATTGCCCGACGGGGGCTGGAGTATTTATCCTGGCGGTCCTTCGGAATTAAACGCCACATGCAAAGCCTATTTCGCCTTGAAAGTGGCAGGGGACTCGACCGATTCGCCGCATCTGGTGCAAGCGCGCGAAACGGTGCATCGTCTCGGGGGCCTCGAGCATTCCAATTCCTACGTGCGTTTCTACCTGGCGCTAGTGGGCGCGGTGGGCTGGGAACTCGTGCCATCGATTCCGCCCGAGCTGATGCTCATGCCGAATTGGTTTTTTCTCAATATTTACGAGATGTCATCCTGGACGCGTGGCATCGTAATTCCGATGTCCATCCTCTCCGCGTTGCGCCCAGACTGGCGCTTGCCCGAGCGTGCGCGTGTCGACGAACTATTTAAGGACCCCAATCACAAAACGGCGGCGTTTGATTGGAGTAAGGATCTTATCTCCTGGAAGAATTTCTTCTTGGCCGCGGATCGCGTGCTGAAACTCTACGAAAAATCGCCGTGGAAACCTCTCCGCCAAGTCGCCCTGCGCAAAGCGAAATCCTGGATGCTCGAACACATCGAGCGCACCGAAGGCCTTGCGGCTATCTATCCCGCGATGATGAATTCCATCTTTGCTTTGATGGCGTTTGGGCACGGCCCGGACGATCCTCTGACCTGGCGCGAAATCAAAGAGTTTTCGCGTTTTGAAATTGAAGACGACCACACCATTCGCATGCAGCCGTGCGTTTCTCCCGTTTGGGACACTTGCATCGCCATGGTGGCCCTGGAAGAAGCCGGGCTGCCTCCCGACCATCCCGCGCTGATCAAAGCGGCGGACTGGATGCTTTCGAAGCAGGTGCTTGGTCCTGGGGACTGGCAGATCAAAAACAAGGACGCCGAGCCCGGTGGCTGGGCGTTCGAATTCCGAAATGATTTTTATCCTGACGTCGACGACACCGCTTTTGTTCTGATGGCGCTGCAACGCGTCAAGTATCCGGACCCGCAGCGCATGGAAGGCGCCATCCGCCGCGGCATTCAGTGGCTTCTTAGCATGCAGAATCGCGATGGCGGCTGGGGCGCGTTTGACCGCGACAATGACCGCAAGTTTCTTTGCAATATTCCTTTCGCCGACCATAACGCCATGATCGATCCGTCCACGGCCGACGTTAGCGCGCGCGTCGTGGAATGCCTCGGCCGCTTCGGATGGACCGCCGAACATCCCGCCATTCAGCGAGCCGTGAAGTTCCTGCTCAAAGACCAAAGTAAGGACGGCTCCTGGTTCGGCCGATGGGGCGTCAATTTCATTTACGGTTCGAGCGGCGTTCTGCGCGCGCTGGAAACGGTTTCATTGACAGCCAGCGAATATTGCCAGCGCGCCGTGGTCTGGCTGCGCACCGTGCAGAAGGCGGATGGGAGCTTCGGCGAATCGCTTTTGAGCTATGACGATCCTTCCACCAAGGGGCAGGGACCCAGCACGCCATCCCAAACCGCTTGGGGTCTCATCGGTTTGCTTGCGGGAACGGATCTCGGAGATTCTTCGATCAGCAAGGCCGTTTCCTATCTCGTTGACCACCAGGAACAAGATGGCTCCTGGAACGAACCGGATTTCACTGGCACAGGCTTCCCGGGAGTTTTCTATCTCAAGTACCACCTTTATAGAAATTCGTTCCCGGTTTACGCGTTGTCGCGCTATTCCAACCAGGCGCAGCAGGCGAAAGAATACGTCGCGTTGAAACTCCAGCCAGGCGAATTCCGGCTGCGCAGCGGGTTTTAGAGCGCATGATGCGCTTTCCGCTGCGCCTCACCGCACAATTAGCAAAAACTCGTATCGCGCGAATTTGGCGGACATTGCCGTCCAATCCTTTGATGAAATTCGTCGATTCCGCCGACGTATTGCATCTGGGATCCGCGCATCCCGTCTCTCATGAAAAACTGAATGATATGACCGCCAGCCTCTCGCCGGTCGTCTGGATTGGCGGAAGCGAGCCGTTGAACCATCCCGGCATTTCCCATTTCGTCCTGGCCAACGCGCTTAGCGGGCATTTTGTTTTTCTTGAGACCAACGGAGTTCTCTTGCGCCGGCGCATTCACGAATTTCAGCCGCTGCCCCGAGTTTTTTTGACTGTTCGGCTCGGCGCCCGGCGCACTCCTGCATTCGAACTGGGTGAGGAAGGAATCCGCGCCGCGCGGCTGTCGGGGTTTTTCACAGTTATTCATTCGCTCGTCAACGAAGACACGGACCAAGCTGAACTGAAGGAACTCTCCGCCTTTCTCACTGAGTTGCAAGTGGATGGCTGGCTGATTACGGCCGCAACCGTGAGCAATGACGCTGTACGCGCGGCGCGTGAGGCCCGTAGTCTGATTTCGAGCTGGTCCTGGCGAAGTTTCTCGGAGCAGGTCGAGCGCATGCTTCTGTCGAGGCCGAATGTGAAAGAGCCGCATGGCGATTCGCTTGCGGAAAAGCCGCTTTCTGAAATCAGCGAAGAAAGCATAAAAGTCGCATGACCACACTCGTCACCGGGGCGGCAGGATTTCTCGGCAGCCACGTCGCGCGCCAACTGGTGGCGCGGGGCGAAGACGTTCGCGTGCTCATGCGCGTCTCCAGCACGAACCGTGCGATTGCCGACCTCTCCCTCGAATATGTCACCGGAGATTTGCGAGATCCGGCCTCGCTCGATCGCGCTATGAGAGGCGTGAAGCGCGTCTTTCACGTGGCCGCCGATTACCGCTTGTGGGCGCGGCGTTCGAAAGAGATCTACGATTCAAATGTTGGAGGCACCAAAAATCTCCTCGAAGCTGCCAAGCGCGGCGGCATCGAGCAGTTGATTTACACCAGCACTGTGGCCACCATCGCCGTCGACCGCCCGCAACATCCGAATGAGTTCACTGACGCCAAGCTCGGAGAAATGGTCGGGCACTACAAACGCTCGAAATGGATGGCCGAGCAAGAAGTTTTGAAAGCAGCTAAGGCAGGGTTACCTGTGATAGTGGCCATGCCCACGACTCCCGTTGGTCCCTGGGATTGGAAGCCCACACCTACCGGAAAAATCATTTTGGATTTTCTGAATGGCAAGATGCCCGGCTACGTCGAAACGGGTTTGAATTTTGTCGGCGTCGAAGAATGCGCCGCGGGCCACCTGTTGATTTCCGAAAAGGGCAAGGTCGGGGAACGCTATTTGCTGGGCGGGGAAAACCTCACGCTCAAGGCCATGCTCGATGTGCTATCGAACATAACGGGCTTGCCCGCGCCGCGCTTGAAAATTCCCCACGGCCTCGCGCTGGGTGTAGCCTATGCCAACACCTTGTTCTCGCGGCTGATGGGACGCGAGCCGGGCATTCCGATTGAGGGAGTTAAAATCGCCAGGCACATGATGTTTGTGGATGCTTCGCGAGCGCAACGCGAGTTGGGATTCAAGGCCGGTCCGGTTTCGGCCGCGCTGGAGCGCGCTGTGAGGTGGTACGAAGCCAACGGCTACATCGCCAAGAGCCGCGCCAAGCGCATGGCCCGCGCCGCCGCTTAGGGTTTTTTCTTTTGTATCTCCGCCTGTCGGGGCGGCATCTGAAAAGAATTGATGCGCATCCTCGTTACTTTCGCTGTCGAAGCCGAATTCGCCCCCTGGCGCAAACTACGCGACTTCAAGAAAAAAACAATCGCGAAGAGTGGCACTTTATTTTACGACGGAGCTTTGGGTGATAATAACCTCGGGATTTTACTTACTGGCATTGGCAGTTCAAAATGCGAGGAATCTCTCGCCGCATATGACGCCTTGCAGGGTGAAAGACCGAACGTCCTCATTTCCTCAGGGCTTGCCGGAGCCTTGAAGGACACAATGAAGCCGGGCGATCTCTTCGTGCCTGAAAGGGTAAGGACGCTGAAGAATGACGCGAATGTTACCGCCGATCCGATTCTTAGAGAAAAAGCTGTGTGGCAGGGGGCGTCAGCAATAGAAACGCTAATCACCATGACTCGACTTGTCTCGACCGCCGAGGAAAAGTCTCGCCTTGCATTTTTCGGGCAAGCCGTCGATATGGAATCGGCAATTATCATGGCGCATTTCGCGGGAATGGTGGTCCCAGCCGTGACAATCCGCGCGGTTAGCGACGCGGCCAACGAGGATCTTCCGATCGATTTCGATCGTTGTTTGACTTCTCAAGGCGCGATAAAGCCGATGAGCCTCGTAAACGCCATTGTGAAGCGGCCGGGAAAGTTGCCCAGCCTTGTGAGGTTCGGGCGGCAGAGCAACTTGGCAGCGCAGAAACTCGCTGCTTTCTTGGATCAGTTCGTTGGTACACTGCCCGCAGTACGAGAAAAGGCTGCAATCCTATGAGTACGCTCGGGGCCCCGGCGAGATCGACAAGCACGCTCGGCCCCATCCCCAAGACCATGCGTGCGGGTGTCTACCGCGAGAAGGGAATCGTACGGGTTGAAGAAGTCCCCGTCCCCGAAGTCGGCGAAGGGGAGGTTCTCATCAAAGTCGCAGCCTGCGGCATCTGCGGCACGGACATCAAGAAAATCTTCAACGCGTATGTTGCGCCCCCACAGATTCTCGGCCACGAACTTGCCGGCACCGTCGTTGCCGTCGGACACGGCGCCACCAAATGGAAACCGGGCGACCGCGTGATGAGCTTTCATCACATCCCCTGCGGCAAATGCTTCTACTGCGAACGCCGACTTTTCTCCCAATGCAAGCAATATAAGACCACCGGTCTCACTGCAGGGTTTACTCCGAACGGTGGGGGATTTGCCGAATACGTGAAAGCTATGCCATGGGTAGCCGAACGTGGGATCGTCGGCCTGCCCGACAACGTCAGCTTCGAAGAAGCCACCTTCATCGAACCCATCAACACCATCGTCAAAGCCGTCCAAAAAGCCCGAGTAGCCGCCGGCGAAACCGTGCTGGTAGCCGGCTGCGGCCCCATCGGCCTGCAGATATTGATGGTGGCGAATCTAGGAGGCGCTAGGCTCTATACCAGTGACCCCATGGCCGTCCGCCGCGCTAAGAGCCTAACTTTGGGTGCGCTGGAGTCCTTTGACCCAAGTGATGGTAAGCTTGTGGAACACCTCAAAGCCCGGACTGAGGGTCGGGGCGCCGATGCGGTCTTTGTGGCGGTCGCGCATCCAGCCGTGGTGGTTGATGCGCTGGCAGCCGCAAGACCCGGAGGGCGGGTGCTTTTGTTCGCCGCGAACGATCCGGTAACCAAAATCGAGTTTCCAGCGGCGGCGGTGGGAATCGATGAAAAGGAACTCCTGGGCAGCTATAGTGCTGCGATGGACATCCAAGAAGGAGCGGCGGACCTGGTGCTGCAGAAGAAACTACCGGTCATGGATATTGTGACGCACCGGTTTCCGTTGGCTAGAATCCAGGAGGGCTTGGAGCTTGCCGCCAGGCCTACGGTGGAATCTTTAAAGATTTTGATCACACACGCATGAGCACGACGACGCCAAAAAAGACGGAAGCAGGCGAAGAAGTGAAAACTGCTGTAGCTCGAGTCGCGGTGCCATCGAAGATGACGGCCGCGGTACTCTACGGGAGCGAAGATCTGCGCATCGAGAAGATCGATGTACCCTCTCTGGCCGCCGACGAAATTTTGCTGCGCGTCCGGCTGGCGCTCACTGACGGCACCGACCTGAAAGTATGGAAGCGCGGCTATCACGCAAAAATGATTCAGCCGCCCGCCATCTTCGGCCACGAACTGGTGGGTGACATTGCGGCGGTCGGCAAGCGCGTGGACGCCAAATGGCGGCTAGACACTCGCGTTGTTGCCGCGAACTCCGCGCCTTGCTTGCGCTGCTATCACTGCCGCCGCGGGCAGGAAAATCTTTGCGACGACTTGTTGTTCAACAACGGCGCTTACGCCGAGTACATGCGCATCCCCGGCCGCATCGTCGTCGAAAACATGCTGGAAGTACCGCACTCCGTGGATGACCAGAGTGCGGCACTCGCCGAACCTTTGGCTTGTGTGCTGCGCGGAATCCACGAAATGGAAGTGCGGACTGGCGATACCGCTGCCGTGATCGGCTGCGGCCCTATCGGATTGAAATTTGTCCGCATGCTTTCCCGGCGCGGAGTCCGTGTCATTGCTCTGGCGCGCCGTTCGGCTCCGCTCGATGTTGCCAGGCGCCTCGGGGCGATCGCCACGATCAACGTTACGGAAACGCCCGACGTCGTTGCCGCGGTAAAAGAACTCACCGAAGAGCAGCGTGGGCCGGATTCCGTCGTAGAAGCCGCGGGCAACCCTGCGACATGGCGCCAAGCCCTGGCGATGGTCCGGCGCGGCGGCGTGGTGAATTTTTTCAGCGGCCTTCCTTCCGGGACTCACGTCGAGATCGAGCCGGCCGCCATTCACTACTCTGAAATCAAACTGATTTCTCCGTTCCACCATACCCCGCGATTCTTTCGCGAAGCCCTCGAAGCCATCCGCCGCGGCGACATTTCCGCGCATGATTTTGTCACTGAAGAGATTCGCTTGACGGATTTGCCTCAAGCCTTCGCACGCATGAAATCGCGCAGCGGCGAAATCAAGCTGGCCGTCCGCCCATGATCATGGAGTGCGGGAGCCCAGCTCCCGCTTTTGAAACGAACCCCGTGCATAAGATTCAAAACGCTGCTCCCGCCGTGGACGGAGAAGTCCTTCTCTAATGTTGCTCCCCGGCGAAATTGACATCACGCGCAACGCGCCGCAGCCCGGCTGCTCGCCTGAAGAGGCTCAAAAGTACACACGATGGCTCGCCACCCATCATTATGAAAATTTCAACGTTGTTTCCTGGCTGCTCCCGAAAGTGCTCCATCAGCATTTCTACAATGTCTACGCCTATTGCCGCTGGGCTGACGATCTTGGCGATGAAGTCCCCAATCCGCAGCGCGCCCTCGAATTGCTCTCGTGGTGGGAGCACGAACTGGACGTCTGCTACGATGGCAAACAGTCTCACCCAGTCTTTGTTGCTTTGCGCGAGACTATCGTCGCGAAAGACATTCCCAAGCAGCCCTTCGCCGACCTGTTGAAAGCTTTCCGCCAGGACCAAACCGTTAAGCGGTATCCGGACTGGAACTCGGTCCTAGGCTACTGCGTTTACTCTGCGAATCCTGTCGGACGCCTTGTTTTGTACCTGTGCGGTTATCGCGATGAAGGGCGCCAGCGCCTCTCCGATGCCACTTGCACCGCTCTGCAGCTTGCAAATTTCTGGCAAGACGTTTCGCGCGACCTGGACATCGGCCGCATCTACATTCCGCTCGATGCTGCCGCGGCGCAGGGACTTATGGAAACCGACATCGTCGAGCGTCGCTTCGATGAACGCTACGTCCGCCTGATGAAGGATTTGATCGGGCGCACACGCGCATTATTCACACAGGGCATGCCGCTGGCAAAAATGGTGGATGGACGTCTTAGCGTGGACCTGGAAATGTTCACCAGCGGCGGTGTCGCCGTCCTCGATGCCATCGAATCTCAGGGCTACGACACGCTCCACGAGCGTCCCGCTGTCAGCAAAGTGAAGCAGGCCAGTCTGCTGGGCCGCACACTCGTAAAGCATCTAATAAACACGGATTCCGCCTCCATTGAGAAAGCTCCACCGACCCCAGTTGTAGGGGAGCGACACGCTGCGCCCTCTGACCAAATGAGCTTGGCGCAATCGTACGAAGAATGCCACCGCATCGCTCGCGCCGCTCATAGCAATTTCTACTATGCTTTTTTCCTGCTGCCCAAACCCAAGCGCGATGCCCTCGCCGCTCTGTACGCCTTCATGCGCCTGGTTGACGATGTTTCCGATGAAGGCCACGAACTCGCCGCCAAGCAGCGTGGCCTAGCGAAATGGCGGGCTGCATTCGATGAAGCCGTTACTGGCAACTCGCAAGTTTTTGATGGCACAGCCGCAATGCCCTTGCCGTCGGAACCTTTATATGGTGAGGCTGAAGTTCTTCCTGCGCTCGTGGATACCATGCAACGCTACAAAATGCCTGCGCGCTATCTCCACGATCTCATCAGCGGCGCGGAAATGGATCTCACGGTCCAAAGCTATTCGACCTTCGACCGCCTGCGTGAATATTGTTATCGTGTTGCCGGTACTGTTGGCCTGACCTGTACACACGTCTTCGGCTTCCGCGACGCGCGCGCGCTTGATCTCGCCGAAAAGCTCGGCCTCGCCTTCCAGCTTACCAACATCATTCGCGACGTTCATGAAGACTATCAACTGGGCCGCGTCTATCTTCCGGAAGAAGACTTGCATCGTTATGGCGTTTCACCGGAAGACTTCGGCCGCAGCGAAGCCACTCTCGGCGTACGCGAATTGCTTCGCTTCGAAGCTGGGCGCGCCTGGCAACTTTACGAAGAAGGAGCAGACCTGCTCGGCCTCACCGATGCGGACAGCCGCAGCGCACTCTGGCTGCTGGTGCATACCTACAGCGCGCTCCTCGGCCGCATCGAGTTGCTGGATTTCGCCGTCTTTGGCGATCGCATTCGTTTATCCAAAGCGGAGAAAATGATTTTTATCGCCAAGGCGCGCTTCGGCCGCCACAAGGAAGAGAATATCCTTGAAAAGCGTGATCGTGATCGGCGGCGGGCTGGCGGGACTGGCAGCCGGCGTCGCGCTGGCTGATTCCGGCTGGCGCGTTCGTCTGTTTGAACAGCGTCCCTTTCTTGGCGGTCGCGCAACCTCCTATGTGTTGCCCGACGGCGAGCACGTGGACAATTGCCAGCACGTCACCCTCGGCTGCTGCACGAATCTTGAAGACTTTTATAACCGCGTCGGTGCCGCTGGGAAAATTAAATTCTTCGACCGTCTTCTTTTCCTCGATCCCCAGGGCCGCAGTGGAGAAATCAAAGCCGGATTCCTTCCCGCGCCGTTTCATATGGCAGGCTCCTTTGCTACCTTTGCCCCATTGACGTTGCTCGATAAACTCTCCATCGCCCGCGCCATGCTCGATATTTTGCGTATGCAAGGCAAACCTGCGGACCTTTATGAAGCGGGCGGCATCTCCATGCTGGAGTGGCTGCGCCGCCGCGGCCAGACCAAAGGAGCGATCGAAAGATTCTGGCGCGTCGTCTTGGTCAGCGCTCTCGATGAGGAACTCGATCGCACCGACGCCTGCTTTGGAGTCGACGTTTTCTGGAAGGCTTTCCTGATGAACAGCACCGGCTATCGTATGGGTGTGCCCGTCGTCCCCCTCGCCAACTTGTACGATGGATGCAAAGCCCAAATCGAACGCCGAGGCGGAGAAGTAGTGCTTCGTGCCACTGTGCGCGGCCTCAAGTTCGAAAACGGCGAGCTCTCCGGCGTGCGCTTCGACGATGCCCGCGAAGAAACTGCCGATGCCTATCTCTTTGCCGTGCCCCACACCGCGCTTGCGGAGTTGCTCCCGGAAAGTGTGAAGCAAAGTGACCCGGGATTGGCAAACCTCGACAAGATCAAAGTCTCCCCGATCACCGGCGTCCATTTTTGGTTTGATCGGACGGTGATGAAAGAACCGTTCGTGACCCTCCTGGATACGACCACCCAATGGATCTTCAACAAATCCGCTCTCTACGCCGGATCCAACGAAGCAGGGAAGTCGGTGTCAACCGGCCAATACTTGCAACTGGTCATCAGCGCCTCTTACGGCTTGCTGCAGAAGCCGCGCCAGGAAATTATCGATCTCTGTTTAGCCGAACTGTGTGAAGCTCTTCCCGCCGCCCGGGAGGCCGAATTGCTCAAGGCCACCGTAATCAAGGAAGCCGAAGCCACCTTTTCCCCGCAGCCCGGCGTGGATCGCTGGCGCCCCAAACAACAGACCTCCATACAGGGTTTGTTCCTGGCAGGGGATTGGACCGCAACGGGCTGGCCGGCGACCATGGAAGGCGCCGTTCGCAGCGGCTATCTGGCCGCAGAAGCGGTTCTGCGTTACGCGGGATCCCCGCGCAAATTCTTGCAATCCGATCTCGCTCCCAATGGATTCATCGCCATGTGGCTAGGGCAGCAGCGCATCGCCACTCTTCTCTAAGACCGTAAGATGATGTACACTATACATCATGAAACGCACTCAGCTCTATCTGCACGAGGACATCTGGAAGACCTTGCATATCCGATCTCGCCAGCAGCGCACCACTATTTCCGAACTTGTCCGCCAAGCCGTCCGCGACAAGTACGGGAGCTCACCCACCAGCCGCAAAGATGCTATGCAGGCCCTGGTCGGCCTTTGGAAGAATAGAAAAGACTTGCCAGATTCCAAAACGTACGTGCGCCGCCTCCGGAAAGGGAAGCGGCTTAGGAGATTCGTCTCTTGAAGTCTGTCTTGATTGACTCGGACATTCTTATCGAGGTCACTCGCGCACGGAATGACGCCATCCTTCTTCGATGGGACGAATTGAGTCGCGCTGAAACCCCAATTTTGTGCTCGCCGGTGACTGTCGCTGAGCTGTGGCACGAAGCCCGGCCAGCGGAAGAGCGAATCCTCAATGCGCTTTTTGGCGCGATCCACTGCATCTCCATCGATGACAAGATTGGCATCCGTGCCGGGGAATATCTAAGGCAATATGCCAGGAGCCATGATGTGGAATTGGGAGACGCGCTGATAGCAGCGACAGCCTCCCTCCACAATCTGGCTCTCTGGACGCGCAACCGCAAGCATTACCCCATGAAAGACATTGGCTTTTACTGAGATTCCTCCTAGGTCTGAATCTGTCTACTGATCTTTCTACCGAGATCCTCCCTCAATACTTTCGAACCAACCAACCTGCCTCTCTTTCAGCGTAAAGGCTTCTCCAACCACTTCGATCTCCTCGTATTCCTTACGGTGCCCGTCCATAAAACTCTCATAGGCGCCACGGGACTGCCAGAAATCCATCGTCAAATAGACACCAGGACGCAACGCATCGCGCACCAGCCGCGTCACTTGATAGTGAGGGTGGCGACGGAAGAGCCTGGCCCAGTCGCCCTCCGGGCCATAGACCTTCTCGAAGCGTTCTTCACAACCCGGCTTGACTTCGAACTCCCAGAGAGCTACAAACATAGAGGTCCCATCTCCAGTTCCCGGACGTACGCCACTCTGCAAAAAAGCTTGGGGAATGATTGTGCGGTCCGGCCGAGTGTAGCAATCCGATTGGACACAATCCAATTTGGTAAGCGCGACAGCGCAGAAGCATAGGTTGTAGTTGTTGCAGTCCGTCGAGACTGGCGGACGGAGGCGTTTGTGGATCGAAAGTATGGTCACCGCGGGTACCGCGACGCGGAAAAGGGTGATAAGAAAGAAAAGTCGCACGACCGCAAGCCGCCTGCCGGCGGGCCGCGCGGCGCCGATCAATTCGGTCCCCGCACCCCACGCATGGTCGGCACGGTAACGCGCGCGCGATGTTCGAACTGCGGTGCTGTCCTCACGCCTGGCTTCGATGCCAACGGTACTTGTCCCAAGTGCCAATTCGAATTGCACTGCTGCAAACAATGCCGCTTCTTCGATTCCGGCGCGCAATTCGAATGCACCCAGCCGGTCCCGGATCGTATCTCCCCCAAGGATACGAAGAACGCCTGCACTTTCTACGAATTCCGCATGACCATCGAAAAAGACACCGCGCCAACTTCCTACGCTCAGCCCGCGCCACCGGGTTCCACTCCGTCCGCTCCTCCACGCTCCAGCGACGCTCGCCAGGCCTTCGAAGATCTCTTCAAGAAGTAGGCGGCTATGAAATCCTCGCGGCGCGCCTTCCTCGAAGCCGGTCTTGGACTCCCCATTCTTCTCGATGCCGCGCCAGCATTGGCAGCCGGGTCGCAACCTTCAGAGACCACCGGCTCGAAAGATTCCTCCTTCGATCCGTGGATAGAAATTTTCCCCGAAAATCTCCGCCACAATGTTCAGGAAATCTTCCGTCGCGTGACTTCGCGTCCCATTCTTGCCGTTATCAAGAACAACGGATACGGCTTTGGCGTAGCGAACGTCGCGCAACTCCTCGAACCGCAAGCTGAAATATTCGGCTTCGCCGTGGTGAAACTTCACGAAGCCATCTCGCTTCGCGACGCCGGAGTTCGCAAGCCTATCCTTCTGCTCGGTCCCTTCGACGAGAATAATCTTGCCGACGCCGCGGCTCGCAACATCATGCCCATGGTCTACACGCCTCTCGGCCCCGCGCTGGACAAGATTGCCGTGAAGACGCAAAAGCCCGTTCAGCTCCACATCTGCATTGACACCGGCATCGGCCGCGTTGGGGTGCCATACCACGAAGCCGCACCCCTCGTTCGCGATCTGGCCAACCGGAAATCAGTTCTAATCCAGGGAACCATGATGACCTTCACTGAAGACCCCGACTTCGACAAAGAGCAACTGCGCCGCTTCAACGAACTTTGCTCGTCATTCGAATCGCAAGGCATCGCTCTTGGAAAAAAGCACGCTGCCTCCAGCTTCACTGTCTTCCAACATCCTGACGCCTTCCTCGACATGGTTCGGCCCGGCATGGCCATCTACGGCATCTATTCCGAAAACGAATTTCGCCACACTGGCGTGCTCGACCTGCGCCCCGCTCTCAGCCTGAAGGCGCGCGTGATTTACGTGAAGAAACTGCGCAAGGGGGACAGCGCCGGCTATAACCGCGCGTATCTCGCGAAAGATGATGTCTGGGTGGCCACGCTTCCTGTCGGCCATGCCGACGGTTGGCCGCGCACCGCTGCGAAGGGCGCGAAGGTTCGAATCAACGGCGAACTTTTTCCCGTTATAGCCTCCGTCTCCGCCAGCCACTGCATCTTGGAGATCGGTAGCGAACAACGCGTCAAGATCGGCGATGTCGCCACGTTCTTCGATTCGCAGCCCGGTTCGCGCCCCGAAGATGTTTCCGAATCCTGCGGCGCCTCCGTCTACGACCTCACCATGCACCTGAACCCGCTTCTGCCGCGCCGGATCATCTAGAAAACAAATTTCTACTCAATGCCGATTCAGAAACACTCGAGGGATAACTCAGAACCCTGCGGGACTCTCACCCACCACACCAAACGCATGCTCCAGTGCCAGCCCGGCGCTTCCCAGCGTTCCTTCGTCGAATAATCTCCCGATCAAAGTGACCCCGTGCGGTACGCGCCGCGGCGGCGAGAATTTTGGCAGCGGTCTGCTCGGGTCGGGGGCCCAGTCCGTGCGCGCCTCGGAAACTTCGACAAACCCCGCTCGTAATGTCAGCGAAGGGTGCCCGGTGAAGTTTGTAATCGTCAGCATTTCGTCGCGCAACGATGGCACTAGAAGCAGATCCACCTCAGAGAACACGCGGGCCATCTCCATCGCCACTTTCCGCCGGAACCTGTCGGCTTGCACAAAGTCCACTGCCGACAAAAACCGTGACTGCCGGAAAATGTTCGGCCAGGCGTCCAGTGTTTGTACCTTCAGTTGGCTCAGCTCTCCACTCAACGTCAAATCTTCGAACGCCGCCGCACCCTCGGCGAACAGAATCACGTTGAGGGAGTCATACGGCCAGTCCGGAATCGCCACCTCCACCGGAATCATCCCCACCTTTTTTACCGTCTCCAGAGCCGCACGATCCACGTCCGTTGCGGGATCCTCCTTCATCCACTTGGGGAAATAGCCCACGCGCAGCCCGCGTACGCTTGCGCCCGAGTCAAAATCCAACCGGCTGGTCACGCTGGAAACGTCACCAGCGTCTGGCCCGGAAATCGCCTGCAGCACCAGCATCGCGTCTTCGACGCCGCGCGTCATCGGTCCAAGCTTATCGAGTGACCAGCACAGCGTCATCGCTCCCGTGCGCGGCACACGCCCGTACGTGGGACGCAGTCCAGTAATGCCGCAGCGCATGCTGGGCCCCACGATGCTGCCGCCCGTCTCGCTCCCGATCGCGAATGCTACCAATCCCGCCGAAGTTGCCGCCCCCGGACCTGCGCTCGATCCAGACGATCCTTCCTCCAGCAGCCACGGATTCATGGTCTGCCCGCCAAACCAGATGTCATTCAGCGCCAGGGAACCGAGGCTCAGTTTGGCAACCAGCACGGCGCCCGCTTCGTGCAGTCGTTTCACTACAGCCGCATCTTTCGACGGCACGCGGTTACGGTAGGGCTCAGCGCCATAAGTCGTCGCAATACCAGCGGTGTCCAGAAGGTCTTTGCCTCCCCATGGAATGCCGTGAAGGGGGCCGCGATACTTGCCTGCGGCAATCTCTTCGTCAGCCTTTTTCGCTTGCGCCAACGCTAGTTCTCGCGTGAACGTTATCACGCAGCGCAGTTTGGGATTGAATCGCTCCAGCCGCTCCAAATACAAATGAGTCAGCCGCTCCGAGCTGATCTTCCGTTGTTCGACCCACCGCGTAAGGTGTGTTAGCGGCGCGAACGCAATATCTTCATCGCGCGCAGGCAATGCCCCCGCGTCCACCTTGCTGCGAACAAACCGGTCACGGTCTGGCCGCGTTTTCTGGCCAGGTAAGACCGGATCCCACCGCGACCACGGCGCGACGGTCGGCTCCAGCTCGACCTTGTGCGGCCCGGTGCGCCGCTCATAAAGCGGAGCCATGTTGCTGCGCCAGCTGCCCGCTGCTACCGCGCGATCGGCTGCGCTCATTTCCACCTGCATCAGTTTTTCCGCTTCTGTAAAGGTGACCGGCGACACCTCCGGGCCTACTGCTGGAGCCGTCCCAAACGCTGGCGGCGTTCCCGGCGGCGGCTCAGCAGGTTTTTGACCTTGGTCTTGCCCATGCCCTAAAGCTGCCACCCCCAGCAGTCCAAGCGATGTTTCACTCAGGAATTTCCGCCGCGTTTTCGACATCTCTCCTCCTGCCCCAGAGTAGTTGCTTCGTACGAATCGAGATGAGTGTACACTGGCCACTGTGCTGCTCAGCCGGCTCAACTTTCCCCAGGAAGCATTGGGTTCGGACTCCTGCCCAAGTGGCCGGGTAACTCTAAAGACGTCATCCTTGCCAGAAATCCAAAACGGCATGGCAAAGCATCATAATGTACCGAGGTGGTGTCTATGCGTAGATACTCCGCTTGGGTAGTGGGGCTATGCCTAAGCCTTCTTTGTGGCTTTCCAGCTTCGGCTCAGTCGCAGCAATCCCCTGTGGTTCCAGAAGGAGAGACCGGGCGGCCTGACACGCGGAGCGCCAGTAGCGCTACGCAGCCCCCCGATCAGCGACCGACAGGAAGCATCCGAGGAGCAATCGTCGATCAATCGGGAGCCAACGTCTTCGGTGCCCGCGTAAGACTCACTCGCGAAGATCAAACCGCTATGCAAGAGGTTTTATCTGACGAGGATGGGCATTTCTTTTTTGCGAATGTAGCCCCTGGGCCGTTCCAGGTCACCATTACCTTGGAGGGTTTCACAACGCAAGCGTCTGCTGGCATCCTGCAAGCGGGAGAGAGCAACACTGTCCCACAGATCAGCCTGGCCCTTGCGACGGCTGTCACCGAGGTGCGCGTCGTACCATCACGAGTCGAAATAGCGGAAGACCAGATCAAGGTGCAAGAAAAGCAGCGCGTGCTCGGCGTCGTTCCGAATTTCTATGTCAGCTATGACCACCATGCAGTTCCTTTAAGCTCCAGGCAAAAATTCGAACTTGCCTGGAAGACTACAGTGGATCCGATCAGTTTCGGACTTACCGGCGTAATTGCGGGGGTCCAGCAAGCACAAAACGATTTCAGCGGATATGGGCAAGGCGCACAGGGCTATGCGAAGCGCTTCGGTGCCTCCTACGCCACCTTTGTTGCAAGCACGTACATCGGAGGCGCCATACTGCCGTCGCTGCTGAAGCAAGATCCGCGCTATTTCTACAAGGGAAGCGGTAGTAAACGATCGCGGATGCTTTATGCGATCGCCAATTCCGTAATCTGCAAGGGCGACAACGGACACTGGCAGGCGAATTACTCGAGCATTCTCGGAAGCCTCGCCGCAGGTGGCATTTCAAATCTCTACTATCCGGCGGAAAATCGCGATGGAGCGGAGCTTACCTTCGAGAACGCGCTAATCGGGGTTGGCGAATCTGCCGCCGTCAATCTTCTTCAAGAGTTTGTCATCCGCAGGCTGACGCCGAGTGCTGCTAAACACGAATCGGCTAGTTCCTCAAGCACTGGAAATTAGCGTTCAAAAGTGCTGGTGCACTTTGCGGCCAAAGATCCATTGACTACTTCACGCCTGCTTCGCATCTCCCAGGCTTGCCGCAACGCCCCTCATATAAGCAAGGCTCTTGGTAACGCCCGGCATCGGATCGTCGGGATGAATCTCGTACTCCAGATCGACGAAGCCCTTGTACTTCACGGCGATGAGCGCTTCAAACATCTTGCGCACCGGCATGATGCCCTCTCCCACCGCGACTTGGCCCTCTTTGTCCTGGGAATCCCTGAGATCCTTCATGTGCACATTTAACAGCCGCGATCCTGCTTCGTGGATCGCCTGCACCACATCCGCGCCGGCACGAACCGTGTGCCCCACGTCAATGCAGCACCCGATGCGCGGATCCATGCCCTGCACGGCCTTCAACACATCCAGCGGAGAGGGCCATAACTTATCTTCCGGTCCGTGATTGTGGATTGCGATCCGGATGTCATATTCCTTCACGAACTTCTCGATTCGCGGCAGAGTTCCGGGTGAGGGGTCGCCCGCGACAATCACGCCAATCCCTGCACGCTTGCAATATTCGAACTTACCCCGGATGTCCGCATCTTCATCTTTCGCGAAATAAATAGTTCCGGCAGCGTGAAGCCGTATGCCCGCCGCGGCATACTCCGCCAGCGCCGCCGCTTCTTTCTCCGTGTCCGTCGGGAGATGATCCTTCACATCCTTCGCATTCAGGTCAGACACATTGAGTTGCTTCAGGAAGCCGATCATCTGCGCTCGGCTGAAGTTACGGAATGTGTAGCTGGCCATCCCCAAACGAATCGCTGATGCTTCGTTCGCTGATGACCGCTCCTGAGCCAGAGCGAAGACATCGCTTGAGGCAGCGAGCACTCCCGCAGCGAGGGCGCCAGAGCGAACGAAATCTCGGCGGGAGAAGGTATTTTTCATATTCGGCCAATCACCCACATGGGACCGCCGCACCTTACACCCGCGGCGCCCAGCCCTTCTCATAGTCGCGATCCCACATCTTCATCGCCTCGGGATCGCCCTGAATCCGCCCGTCTTTCGTATCCAGATGCAGCTCCCGGCCGACTTCCCACGCGATATTGGAAAGTTGCAGCATCGTGACGGCGATGTTGCCGGCAGAGACAGGCGCGTTGAGCTTCTCGCCTTTGCGGATTCCCGCGATGAAATTGGCGAAGTGAAGGTCGGTCATGGAATCGCGGCCCACAAGGTCCGAAGATGAGGTCTCATTTCCAACCTTGTATTCCCCGGTCTTTTTCCCCTTCAGGTCGTAGATCTCGTAACCACCGCGATCGACAACCACCGTGCCATTCGTTCCCATGATGGCCGAGCCGCGATCGCGCCCATAAAACTTCATTCCCTGGCAGCTCTTGCCCTCCCAGGACAGCATCTTGTCTTCGTATTCGAAGCTTGTCACCAGCGTGTCATAAAACTGCCAGTCGTCCTTGAAGTGGTACCGGCCTCCGGACGCTGTGACCCGCTTCGGATAGTCCACACCCAGCGCCCACCGGCATACATCCACTTCATGCGTGCCATTATTCAGCGTTTCGCCGGTGCCATAGTTTCTGAACCAGTGCCAGTTATACGGATGCACATTGTCCGTGTAAGGCCGCCGTGGCGCCGGGCCCTGCCACAAATCCCAGTCCAGTTGCGACGGCACGGGCACTTCTTTGCCTGTACCAATCGACTTTCTCACATTGCTGTACCACGCCTTGGCAAGGTAAGTTCTGCCGATGATGCCGCCGTGAATTTTCTCGACGATCTCAATGCTGTGCGGCGAAGAGCGCTGCTGATTGCCCATCTGCACCAGCTTTCCATACTTCTGCTGCGCTTGGATCAGCATCTCTCCTTCGGCAGGATTGTGGCTGCAGGGCTTTTCTACGTAGACGTGCTTGCCCGCCTGCAATCCAGCGATGGCCATCGGTGTATGCCAATGGTCGCAAGTGGCAATCGTGATCGCGTCCACATCCTTCTGCTCCAGAATCCTACGAAAGTCTTTCTCCGCCACCGCGGCCTCGCCCATCTCTTTTTGCGCGCTGTCGGCAAACTTCCTGAGAATATTGGCGTCTACGTCGCAGACATGCGAGATGTGAGCAGCGCTCTTGTTCGTCTTGAGCGACGAAAGGTGAGCATAGCCGCGCCCATTCAGGCCGATCACCGCAAAGGTGAGCCGCTCATTTGAACCGACGATCCGGCCATAGCTTTTTGCCGTCGCGCCCACTGCCAGCCCCGCTGCGCCCACTGCCAGTACATCGAGAAAGTCACGTCGCGAAACACGATACGACATGGTGGCCCCTCCTGCCCGATACTATGAAAGGGATCGATCTTGTTCCGCAAGCGATTTCGCATTCTCCGAACAATTAGTCGCTTGACGCGCGCGCCTGTGACTCGGGTCGCACAGCAAGCACGCCTCTTTCGTCGCTGTCGGCGGATCAGAAGCTGAATTTTCCGCCGAACTGAAGAACGCGCGCCGGGAAGGAGCCGGTGATCTGTCCAAAACTGGACGAGCCCGCATTGCTCACGTTGGGATTGTTCCAGTTTGCCCGGTTGAAGGCGTTAAATGCATCCGCCTGGAACTGTAATTTCATGCCTTCCCTGTGCAAACTGAAGGTCTTCCGTGCCGATAGGTCCCACTGATAGAAGTTGGGCCCGATGATATCGCCGATGGGGGCGTCTCCGGCGCCGAGAACGCTCGCCAGTGCAAAAGCGTTCGGATTGACCCAGCAGATCACCGTTGATTTCGCGCAAGTGCCGCTAAATGCAAGGGATTGGCCTGCGACAATACTTCCCCGCCGTGCGATGTTCGAGCCATTCAGGCCAGCAGCTTGCGAAGCTGTTGCCGTGAGCGGCGCTCCGGATTGGTAGTGCATGAGGCCGCTCAACGACCATCCTCTTGCCAGGCTGGCTGCGAAGCCCGTCAGGTTCTTGCCCCACGGTGACTCGACCGTAAAACTTGAGGCCAGGATATGCGTAGCGTCGAAACTCAATCTGCCATAGTTAAATTGCTTCCAATTTTCCACCACTCCTCCGGTTTGCGTCCCACCCGCTACCGCCGTGGTTCCGCCGTTAACCAACACCGGGTTGGCGGCTGTGCTGACAAGGCACGTGAATGGGCATTCCGGCTCAGGATTTTCGTTATAAGCATCACCCGCGCCACCGCCATCTCCCATCGCTTTCGAATACGTATAGGCCACGGTGGCCGTGAGGATCCCTGCACGCTTCGTCAAGCTGACTTGCAATGAATTGTAATTGGAATTGACGTCGCTCAGCGCCAAGTTAAGACCGGAGTAACCCAGGTAGGGGCGAATCTGGTCTTTCGACAAACCGGCCGGTGCGAAGCCTCCCGTGCACTGGAATGCAGCAGCGTTTATTCCAGATGGGCATGCCTGTGTGTTCGGGTTCGGTGAAATAGGTATGAATCCCTGCTCTGTCCACGCGGCATTGTTGATGCTAGGCGTGCGCAGAATGTGCCGTCCCAGATTGCCGACGTAAGATACCTGGAGCAACATGCTGTCCGGCAGTTCGTGCTGCACTCCCAAACTGTACTGGTAGCTGCGAGCGACCACCAGGTTGGGATCAACCCCACTCAGGCTCAGAGTTGTTGGAGCTTGAACTGACCCCGCTCCAGGAGCGGAATCGAATTGCGATAATGAGGCGTTGGTCCCAGAGATCGAAGCCGACTGTGCCCACGGTGGGTAGCCTTGGGAGTTGATGCCATTGCCCAGCACGTTGCCTTCCGGCTTGTCGTAGAAAATGCCAAAGCCGCCGCGAACCACCGTCCTATTGCCAAACGGTGCGTAAGAGAAGCCGAAGCGCGGCGCAAACAGGTGCTCCGCTTGGAAGAAACCCCGAGCAGCAGTGTCAGGTATAGCCGCCAAGAGCGTCGGATCCGCGGAAGTAACAGGAACATTGTGGGCCTGGTCGGCGGGCACTGCTCCTGGACGCTGCAATCCGTTGCATTCGATGGTGAGTACCGGAGTACCGGCGACGTTAAGAAGAGGGCCGCTGCAAAGACCTGGCGAAGCAGGGTTAATATTGCTCGTTGCCGGGCCACCGGTAAAGGTCGGATCGAGAGCAGGGTCGAATGCGAAGGGGTTGAAGTTCGTCATGTTGTTGCCCTGAGCATACGTAGGCGTCGTGTATATGAATCGAACGCCGAGGACCAAGCTCAGTTTGCGCGTCACCTTCCAGGTATCCTGGATGTACGACTCAAAATCGTTGAAACGGAATTGGCCCACGGTGACGGCCGAACTCTGCCCGAGGGTATTAAAATTCCCTAGGAGCGCGTCAGCGAACGGGTCACCCGTCGAGTTTGAGCCGATAGTTGTGCCTGTTTGTTTTGTCGCGCCCGCGTTGGGGCTGAAATTGATCGTGCCGTCGTAGTTCGTGCGCGAGTTCTGAGTCTTGCGGTTCCGTGCGAACTCCGCTCCGAATTTTACCGAGTGATTGCCCTTCTGCCACGTGACGTTATCCGCCGGATTTATATCCGTCGTGGGAGACGCAAGGAAGTTCGGCGCTGGACCATTCACCCCGGCTGGTGCGGCCGTCGGAATATTCGTGACCGCCGTGAAGCTCATCGTCGGAAGCCCATCGGGGAACGTGGTTGGGTTTCCCAGTGGCGGGATGAACTTAAACCCGTAAGGAGTCTTCATCCAGGCGGTGCCTTGGAGCGGGGTCCTTTGCTTATGCCAGTCGGCGTTGAATTTGACTTCATTGATCAGGGTCGGCCTGATTACATAAACCCACCCAATTTGATAGTTATATCCAGGACGATGGCGCGTGTCCGGATCCACCGGAACGGCCCCGCCGGCGCCGAACGTCGAATAAGGAGCATAGATGTCAACGTAGTCGTGGAGATACCGGAAATAAATGCTCTGTTTTTCGTTGGGGTGTTCATCCACGCGAATGATGTCCTCGCGAATGTTAAACGGGGTCGCGAGGTTAAATGTGAGGTTGTTGGGCGAATTCGCGGAGGTTATTATTCCTAACGTTCCCTGCACAGACTGTTTAGCCGCTGACGTGTAGAGAGCCGCGATGGCGGCGCCGTCACCGCTGATGCAAGAAGGGTTAATGACATTCGGAGCTGTATAGAGAACACCGCCACTGCAGCTCGCGGGGATCACTGCGGGAGTTGCTAGTGTGATTCCGGGCAAGCCTGCACCCGCCGGCAAAACGTCGGTGAAGTTTCCAGTCGCTTGCAGTGCCGTGGGAAACGTCTCTGATGCCGAGCCAGCCGGCCCTCCCGGGATTAACCCGCGAAGCTTCTTCCACTCCTGCCCGGCAAAGAAAAACAGCTTGCCTTTCGGCTGGATATACGGGATGGGACCGCCCAGGTCCCATCCAAAGTCGTTGTAATGAAATGGGGGCACGGCCGAGTAGCCCTTGGCAGTCGGGTTCTGCAGTTTGGTGCCCTTATTCTCCGCATTAAAAGTATTGTTCTGTACGAATTCAAAGCCTCCGCCGTGATATTGATTTCCTCCGCTTCTCGTCACTACGTTGATTGTGGATGAAGCAGAGCGACCAAACTCAGCATCATAATTCGAAGTCTGCACGTCCACTTCCTGAATGAAATCAATACCCACCTGATTGAACGTGCTGTTGTTCGAGCCGGAGTCCAGGTTAAACCCGCCGTCCACGCTAAAGTTCTGCCCGTCCCCTCGTTGTCCGTTGGTAACCGCGACACTCGTATTGTAATTTGTTGTCAAGGCGGCGGGGTTGAGGCCCGAACTCTGGAGGGCCGCGCCGGGAACCAAAGAAATGAGCGATTCGTAGTGCCGCTGGTTCAAGGCCATATTCAGTACTTGCTGCTCGGTGATGGTGGTCGAGATTTCCCCCGATGTTGTATTAACGGTATCTCCGGTCGCAGTTACAGTTACTGTTTCCGTCACCAAGCCTACTTCCAGACTCAAGTCCACTGTCAGACGGCCACCAGCCACCAGAACGTTCCCAATTTTTGTGGTGAGCTTGAAACCTGATTGCTTGACGGTCACCGTATAAGTGCCTGCGGGCAATTCGTCGGCGGCGTAGTATCCATCCTTGTCCGCCGTAACGGTGCGGGCAATCTGCGTCGCCTCATTGGTGATCGCCACATTCGCGTTTGCCACACTCGCGCCGGACGGGTCCGTGACCGTCCCCACGATGCGCCCGAAAATGTCCTGGGCGGCAGCGAACTCGTTCGCCCCAGTCCTCAGCGCGACAGCAAAGAGAACTACCAGTGCCTTAAGCACTACCGAACGAAAGCGTTTCCTCGTTCCGCTGATAAGCGAGAAATGATTCTTAGGGCGAGCTACAGTCATTTTGATCTCTCCTCAGGCGGCAATACACTTGTGTTTCAAAATGCCTCTGACCGGCCGCCCTTTGGGTGGTCAGCAAGCTGCACGGTAAATGGGGTGAATCAAATTAATCGATGACGCAGTAAAGCAGTGATGGCATCAGCCTGGGAAGTTAGACAACTGTGAATTCACCGTGAGAATCTTAGCGTTAGCAGTTGGCCGCGGCCAAGTTCTTTGCTATGGAGTTTCAGCGTAAGCCCATGAAATAGCAAGGTTTGGCCGGCAAAGGGTTGGTTCAGTGTTAAGTCCCGAGAATTTCGGTTATACTCCCCACCAAAACACCGGGTGGTAAGTCGAAGGGACCATTCCTAAGGGGGTTACCACGTGCAATCGGCGGTCAGCAAGCTTGAGGCGGAGCGGGCTGAAGTAGACGGCATTTTGTCGTCCGGCGTGTTCGGTCGGACGAACAACCTCGTCCGGCTTCTCACTTTCGTCTGCGATAAGTACTTCGAAGGGGCAATCGACGAAATCAAGGAATACAGCATTGCGGTACACGCACTTGGGCGTCCGGATTCTTTTGACCCACAGATGGATACAATTGTCCGCGTCACTGCTCACGCATTACGAAAGCGGCTCGAAGACTACTATAAAAGCGCCGGGGCAGAACACGCCGTTCATATTTGCCTGCCCTCCGGCCACTACGTTCCCAAGTTCATCCATTCAAGCGATTTAGGAGCGCTAGTCGACGAATCCGCCTCTGATGAGAAACTAAACGGCCAATCTCTCGATCGTATTGCCTCCCGAGGGATTGGCCGGCCGGAACTCTATCAAGTCAATTCTACCCCGCCAATGCAGGAGCTAACACCAGGCAAAGTCGCAGAGAGTCACGATGGCGCCGAATTTAGCATAAAGTTTGGGTCACGGACTCGAATGGCGCTGGCGGCCGTTATTTTTGTGATTTCTGCATTTGTCCTAACGGTTCTTGTCTGGGAGAAATGGAGCCCGAAGAGTGGGCATGGCGGCTCAGCTCAGACCCTGGTCGCGGCCGCCCCGGGATTCATTTCCGGGAAGATTCTTCGCGCTATGGTGGGCAGTGCGTCCGCCCCCTACATCGATCATGGTGGCGCTACTTGGGACGGCGATCATTTCTGCACCGGAGGAAGCTCATTCTCGGTTACCGGCCACGCTATCCAGGGCACCGAAGATGCCCAGCTTTTCTCAAGTGGGCGGCGTGGCGTCTTTCAGTGCAATTATCCTGTTCCGCCGGGAACTTACGAGATTCATCTCCTGTTCGCTGAAACGTCGGGGCTTCAAGAGGCCAGCCGCAACGTGGCCTTCTCGATTAATGGCGGAGCGCCTAACAACTTGGATGTCGTAGACGACGCGGGCGGGGATGACATCGCCACGACGAAAGTATTTACAGATGTCACGCCCGCCAGCGACGGAAAGATTCATCTGGACTTTACTACGGGAGAGGCATTCCTAAATGCGGTTGAGATTCTGCAAGGCACTCCGCATCGCATGCTTCCGGTCAGGATCGTCGTCGGGCATTCTCCCTTCCGCGATTCCCTCGGAAATGTTTGGATGCCGGACCGGTACTTCTTCGGCGGCCGCCTTAGTAGTTTCGGTGGTGATCTATCCAAAGTCGCCGATGGCCGTCTTTACGAATGGCATCGTTTTGGGCACTTCCATTACATAGTCCCTGTTGCCACGGGCGGTAGATACACCTTGAGACTGTACTTTATGGAACACTGGTTTGGTGTCCAGAATGGCGGCATCGGGGGTGTAGGCAGCCGTGTGTTTGACGTTTCTTGCAACGGTTCGATGCTCTTGAAAGGATTTGATATTCTCCGAGAGGCCGGCTCCGAACCGTTAATCAAGTCCTTTCAGCATATCGAACCGACGCCGCAGGGGAAAATCGAGATCTACTTCACTCCGGATGCGAACTACCCATCCATAAGCGCGATTGAAGTCCTGCCAGAATAGAAGAGTCCGCCCGAATACTGCGGAATTGGTCCGCGCAAGGCGGAGCTCGGATTGCTCGCCGCGGCGTCCTGACTGGTCTCTGGCGGATTGGCGGCCGCGGCCGTCTAGACAAAAACACACGCTGAAAAACCGCAATCGCCACAGAAATTCATCTGCCCCTATTGACACTCTATAGGTGAGTGCCTATTATTCCTACAGACTGCCGATAGGAGAGATCGCTTGAACTCGGAACCCACAACCCTTTTGCAAGGCACTTTGGACCTGCTCATCTTGAAATCGCTTGTCGCCGGCGAGATGCACGGCTTGGGCATCTCGCGCCGAATCCAGCAGATCACTGGCGGCACTTTTGCCGTTAAGCCCGGCTCGCTCTTTCCTGCTTTGCACCGCATGGAAGAAGAAGGCTGGATTTCCTCCTTCTGGGGCGACTCCGAAAACAACCGCCGCGCGAAATACTACCGCTTGACCAAGCCCGGACGGAAGCAGCTCGAAGCCGAGACCAGGCGCTGGGGCCGCATTTCTTGGGCCATCGGACAAGCATTGGAAGCCTCGTAGAGAGGAGCTCACCATGCCGTTCTTTGTGAAAACTCGAAGCCTCCTGAGAAATCTCTTTTTATCTCGTCGCGTAGAGGTGGACCTCGACCACGAAGTTCATTCCCATCTCGAATTGCTGACTGAAGAAAACGTTCGTGCCGGCATGCCGCCCGAGGAAGCGCAACGTGCCGCGCGGATCGAACTGGGAGGTATTGAACAAGTGAAAGAACAGGTTCGTGAAGAGCAACTTGGCAGCTGGCTCCGCTCGGTGATCTCCGATTGCCGTTATGGCCTCCGGCAGCTCCGCAAAAACCCCGGCGCCACCGCAATCATGGTCTTTACGCTCGCGCTGGCCATCGGCGCGGCAACGGCAATCTTCAGCGTGGTCTACGGCGTGTTGCTCCGGCCGCTGCCGTACACCGATGCGAACCGCATCATGGCCGTCTTCGAGGTCAACTCCAAGGGCGGCTGGTCTCACCTCGCGGACCCGAACTTTGACGACTTTCGCGATCAAAACCGCAGCTTCCGGGCGATTACAAAGTACCAGTATGGCGTCGCGTCTGTTTCGGGGGCTTCGCAGCCGTCTCGCACGGCCGCCGCGAGCGTGTCCTCCGACTTTCTCAAGGTCTTCGGTATTCAACCAATCCTTGGGCGGGATTTCAGCTCCAGCGACGCCAAAAAAGGCGCTGGTCCCACCGTTCTTATAAGCTATGGATACTGGAAGGCGCAGCTCGGATCGCCGCGAGACCTCGCGCAGGCGCACCTGAAGATTGATGGTGCTGTCTACTCCGTTATCGGCGTGCTCCCGGCCGGATTTCATTTCCCGTCAGACGCGAATCTGTGGCTGCCGACCGATCTGGGTGGCGAAAATCCGAGCAGGACAGCGCACAACTACTATGCGGTCGGGCGTCTCCGCGATGGTGTGACCGTCGAGCAGGCGAATCAAGATATCAGCGCAATCGCGCGGCGCATTCACAATACCTCGAGCGAACAAGGTGACTATCTTCTAAAGGATGGAATCGTCCTCCCTCTTCAGGACTCCATAACCGGCACGGCTCGCTCCCCGCTCCTAGTCTTGCTCGGTGCCGTCGGATTTCTGCTGCTCGTGGCGTGTGCCAACGTGGCGAATTTGCTGCTGGCACAAGCGTCGGTGAGAGGGCGGGAGCTCGCCGTTCGCAGCGCGCTCGGGGCCGCGCGCGCACGCCTGGTCCGCCAATTCCTTACGGAAGCTTTCCTTCTTTCAATCATCGGCGGTGGCCTCGGTGTACTGGGAGCGTATTGGGGCGTGGCTGGGTTAGTTGCACTGGCGCCAGAGAACCTCCCTCTGTTGGACAGCGTCTCTGTCAGTATCCCGGTACTTGTTTTCGCGTTCCTGCTTTCCACCGGTGTCGCCGCCGGCCTCGGAGCGTTCACCGCCGCACGCGCGACTTCTGGCGACCTGCGCGAGGGGCTTGGGGAAGGCGGGCGAGGACAAGCTGGTTCGCAAGGCAGCCAGCGCATTGGCCGGGTCATCGTGGCCGCGCAGATGGCGATCACCTTGGTTCTTGTGGTCGGAGCGGGATTGCTCGGGCGCAGCCTGATGAAAGTGCTCGAAGTGAATCCCGGGTTCCGCGTGGACAAAATTGTCACCATGGATGTCGCGCTTCCGGATGCAGACGATCCGAAATCAAAGGCACATCAGGCGATTTTTTTTTCAAGCCTGATGGACCGCCTCAAGCAAATCCCCGGCGTGCGCAAGGTTGGTGCGATTAGCAACCTGCCCATGGAGGGCGGCCTTCCGGACGGCATGTTTCTCCTCATGACGCAGAATGAGGTCCCCAAGGCCATGGATGGTTTTGTGCCGCTGATGCAGCAGAAGGAACGCCTTGGCAGTGCGGACTTCGGCGTGGCCACCGACGGATATTTCAAGGTTCTCGGAATCCAGCTGATTCGCGGGCGCATTTTCGACGAGCACGACGGGCCAAATTCTCCGCACGTGGCCGTGATCAGCCAATCGCTTGCGCAGGACCGATGGCCCGGCCAGGACCCCATCGGCCACACCATTGAGTTTGGGAACATGGATGGCGACCTACGCTTGCTGACGATTGTCGGGATCGTTGGCGACATTCACGACTATGGCCTTGATGCGCCGCCCCGTCCGACCGTTTACGTGAATTTGTTTCAGCGTCCGCGCTCGGCGATGACCTTAACCATGTTGAGCGATGCCGACACACAGTCCGTCACTTCGACGGCGCGAGGAATCCTGCAGGATCTCAACCCGGAGATTCCGCCGAGGTTCCGGACATTTTCGCAGGTCTATTCCGCTTCGCTGGGCTCGCGCAAATTTAACGTCATTCTCATCGGGTTCTTCGGCATCGTCGCGCTGTTGCTCGCAACCGCCGGTGTCTTTGGCGTGATGGCTTATTCCGTCAGCCGCCGCACCCGCGAGATTGGCGTTCGTGTGGCTCTCGGTGCGGGCTCCGCCGACGTCCTAAGGATGGTCCTGGGCCAGGGATTGCGCACTATTTTCATCGGTGTGGCGATTGGCATCGCCGGTTCGCTCGCCTTGACGCGCACCGTCGAGTCTCTTCTCTTTGGCGTGACGGCAACCGATCCGCTGACGTTCGCCGCCGTGACTCTGCTCCTTGTTAGCGCCGCGCTGCTCGCGTGTTTCATACCGGCGCGCCGCGCTACCAAGGTAGACCCCATGATCGCCCTGCGCTACGAATAAAAGTTACGCTTCTAGTTGCCCGATTTGAGTAGGTCAGCCAACTCGAAAGTATAAACTGCGAGCCATCTTAAGGGTACAACCAGCCGAAAACTCGCTCTGGCGTCGACATAAAAAAGCCGGGCCAGTCAGTCTAATCACGTGATATAAACTCTGTTATTGAAACTGGTATAAAAACTCAGGCTGGTCAAATGTTTAGCCGTGCGCTGACGGCGAAGCTTTACCGCTTTTACCGTAAGCGCGAGTTCCGCTCAGCACGAGGATCTGCGGTGTTGTGTGGCATGTTGTTCGTAGCGAGCGCCTGCACAGGTTTCTCCTCCCTCGCGCGCGTACAGCAGGTTGCTCCCGCGACGCCTGTTGTGGTGCAGCCGAGTGCGCCGGGGAAGCCGAGCAAGACGCTGCCGGCGTCGACGAGGGCTGTGCTGCCGCCACGGTCGCAAGCGGACGTTGAGTTCATGCAGGGCATGATCATGCACCATTCGCAAGCGGTGGAGATGACGGCGCTGATTGCGTCGCATACGGAGAACAAGGATCTGCGGTCGCTGGGAGCGAAAATCAGCAGTTCGCAGTCGGATGAAATAAAGTTTATGCAGCGGTGGCTCGCGGCTCGCGGAGAATCAGTTTCCATGGCAGCGCCGGGAATGCCGGGCATGGATATGTCGCACGCACCAATGACCCTTATGCCCGGGATGCTTACGCCGGAGCAAATGGAGGCGCTGCGGAAGGCGAAGGGCGCGGAGTTCGACCGCTTGTTTTTGACCGGGATGATTCAGCATCACAATGGCGCGTTGACCATGGTGAAAGATTTGTTCGACACCGCGGGCGCGGGGCAGGATGCCGAGCTGTTCAACTTCGCAACCGACGTGGATACTGGGCAACGCGCCGAAATCAAGATTATGCAGACCATGTTGGAGAAAAAGCCGTAAGAGGAGAAATGATGAATCGAGTGCGCAGTGTTGCTTTTCGAGCGGCGGTGGCCGCGATTGTTTTGTGGTCCGGGGTGAGCCGGATGCAGGCGCAGACGCCTGCATCGGCTCCGCCTAAACAGGAGGCGGCGAAGCAGGAGCCAGCCAAGCCGCAAGCAGCTAAAGAGGAAAAGGGGGAGGCGGAAGAGAATCCATTTGCTCCGAAGGCGGCTCCGCCACTACCGGCGGGGATGACCGGGTCGGATGCGAACGATCCGCGTGCCAAGCTGACGCCCGGGCTGTATGACGCGGGTGAAGCGTCGATGGGCATCAAGCACGTGATGCTGTTCAGGAAGCCTGAGGCGTTTCAGCTCGGGTCCGCAGATCCCGATGATCCGAGGGTACAGAAGACCCTGGGGCAACTGGGCATGGGCGGCGCCTCCAAGATGCCGAAGCCGCTGCAGTTGGTGATCGCGGAGCTGGCTTTCGCGAACTCGGATCTCGCGTTTCAGGGCAACCACCTGTTCCAGGGGAATTTTTACGGCGTGAATATCTATGACATCTCGAATCCGTCGCAGACCGCGTTGCTGACTTCGCTGGTGTGCCCGGGCGGGCAGGGTGATGTGTCGGTCTACAAAAACCTGCTGTTCATGTCCGTGGAGATGCCGAACGGACGGCTGGATTGCGGCGCGCAGGGGTTTCCGCCGGAGCCTCCACCGCCCGCCGGGGAAGAAAAAAAGCGCCGCTTACCGGCAGCGCAAAAGGACCGTTTCCGCGGCGTAAGGATCTTCGACATTTCGGACGTCAAGAACCCGAAGCAAGTCGCCGCGGTGCAGACGTGCCGCGGATCGCATACGCATACTCTGGTGGTGGATCCGAACGACAAGGACAACGTTTATATTTACGTGTCGGGCACATCGTTTGTGCGCCAGCCGGAAGAACTGCCCGGGTGCTCGGGGGAAGCGCCAGACAAGGACCCGAATACGGCGCTGTTTCGAATCGAAGTGATCAAGGTTCCGCTGGCCGGGCCACAGGAGGCGAAGGTGGTGTCAAGCCCACGGGTGTTTATCGATCCGCGGACGGGCGCGTTGAACGGACTGAACAACGGCGGGAGCCATGACAAGGGCGAGGAGAAACCGGCGGACTCGAACCAGTGCCACGACATCACCGTGTACTCGGCGATTGGGTTGGCGGCGGGCGCATGCTCGGGAAATGGAATTGTGCTCGACATCAAGGACCCCGTACATCCGAAGCGTCTGGATGCGGTCAACGATACGAACTACTCGTACTGGCACTCAGCTTCGTTCTCGAACGATGGGAGCAAAGTGGTGTTTACCGACGAGTGGGGCGGCGGCCTGGGGGCGCGGTGCCGTGCGAACGACCCAAACAAGTGGGGCGCCGACGCCATCTTCAGCCTGAAGGACGACAAGCTCAGCATGGCGAGCTATTACAAGCTGCCCGCTGCGCAGGGCGACACGGAGAACTGTGTGGCGCACAACGGCTCGCTGATTCCGGTCCCCGGCCGCGATATTGAAGTGCAGGGCTGGTACCAGGGCGGGATCTCCGTTATGGACTTCACCGACGCGGCGCATCCCTTCGAGATTGCCTACTTTGATCGCGGGCCGATTGATCCGAAGATGCTGGTGCTGGGCGGCGAGTGGTCGGCGTATTGGTACAACGGCAGCATTTACGGTTCGGAGATTGCGCGCGGCCTGGACGTCTTTGAACTAACGCCGACCAAATTCCTGACGCAGAACGAAATCGATGCAGCGAAGGCCGTTCGCGTGTCTGAGCTGAATGTGCAGAACCAGCAAAAAATCGAGTGGCCTGCGCAGTTGGTCGTGGCCAAGGCGTACGTCGACCAGTTGTCGCGGTCGCAGGCTTTGCCGGCAGACCGCATCGCAGCTCTGCAGAAGGCCATCCAAAGCGCAGAGAATTCGCACATGAACAAAGGCAAGCTGGCCAAGTTGAACAAGATGGCGCCGTCGCTGGAAAAGAGCGCCACCACGGCTAAAACTCCCGCAGACGCGGCGCGGTTACATGCCTTAGCGGATATCCTGAAGCATCCGTCAACATAACCACATCGCGAAGCCGGCGGTTTTCCGTTTGGCCCGCTTGCAGAGTTGACGGCAAGCGTGGATCACGGTTGCGTTCAAACAAAGATCTTCCATTTGAGTCTTCCATCCTTAATGTGCTACTCATCATTCCGCAAAATACGCCTGCTACTTATGTGTGCCTAAGCGGCTGACTGGTCCTCCGGGTTGCCTCAAGAACGACCTGAGAAGCGTTCCAGCATCTGCTGCAAATCATAGACTTGGAGGTTCCATGTTCTTGTTCAGATATGTCCGCCCTCTCGGTGTGTTTGCACTCCTCGCCGCAGCCGGCAGTTGGAGTGCAAGCGCCCAGGAAGACCGGGATTCCCGGGAAATCAAGCGGGTTTTCGTAATCGCGATGGAGAATCACAACTGGACTCAGCCCACGACCGTCCCGGGCGGAATTGAGCAGGTTTATCAAAACCCCAACGCTCCGTTTATAAACAGTCTCGTGAACGGAACCGCCCTTGCCTTCGTCGATGGCCGCGTGGAGAACATCAGCAAGCACGTCTCCTACGCCACCTCCTACCACAACGTTCTAGCCACTCCCAGCGGAGTTAACCCTCATATTCATCCTTCCGAGCCGAACTACCTGTGGGCGGAAGCCGGAACCAATTTTGGCGTGCTCAACGACAATGACCCCTTTAGAGTTCCAGGCGGCACGAACCAGGACACCAACCAGCACTTGACGGGTCTCTTGCAAGTCGCCGGAAAAACATGGAAATCGTATCAGGAAGACATCGACCTTATGACGAATGCAAGCGGACAGCTCATCGATGTGCCTCTCCCGCGGCATCTCCGGACCTCTCCCATCGTCAGTTTTTCAGGCCTATTTGCTCCCGGCTACCTGAATGAATTCAACGATTCAAACCAGTTCAATTACGCCGTCAAACACAATCCGCAGGCCTTCTTCACTGATACCAACGGCGGCGATGATGCAACTCCCGCGAACCCGCTTGCCGGACACTACGCCCCTTTGCAGCAGTTGGCATTCGATCTGGCCGAGGGCCACGTAGCCGATTACGTCTGGATTACGCCCAACCAATACAACGACATGCACACTGGACTTACTGCTGGGTTTGCGGGGCTGACCGGCGATGCAGCCAATATCAGGCAGGGCGATAATTTCCTGAGCCGGATTGTTCCCCTAATTATGTCGTCCGACGCCTACAAGGACGGCGGTGTGATCATCCTCTGGTGGGACGAATCCGAAAGCGACACGATAGGGGATAACGGGGACGACTTCAACCACACGATCGGGGAGATTATCATCTCCAACCTCGCTCGTCACAACGAGAACGGCCTTCCTTACGCCAGCCCGATCGACTTTACGCATTCCTCCGACCTGCGTACCATGCAGGAAATCTTCCACGTTAAAGCCACATCCGGCCCGTCGCCATTTCTGGGTGACGCCGCGAACGCCACCGATTTGTCCGACCTGTTTGAACCCGGCGTAATTCCCGGGCAGCCCTAAATAATTCTCCTGGTTCCACCAATTCCAAAGCGTATCCGCCGCGGGCGCAGAGATCCATGGTCTTACGATCTCTGCGCCCTTAACTTTTGGTCTCGTGCCCCGTGGCCCGCCAGAGATATTGAAGTATTGCGCAAAATCAATTTCGTGATGAAAAAAGGGAAAATCGCACTCACAATTTGACTGCCCTTGTATTCCCTTCTGTTGCTCCGAGGTCGGCCTGAACGCCATGCTTTGACTTCAGGATTTAAACCTTTTGCCGTATGCTCATGTAGCTATTCAAGAATTCCGTTTACGATTTGTGTTCCAAAATGCCAGACAGTTATCTCCATAGGGACGACAAAGCACTCGCTCCTCTTCCCGAGGACGTAGTTAGGAATTCCCCCGCTCTTATACAGATTGACAGAGTCATGAAGTCTTTCGGCTATAAAATCGCCCTTAGGAATGTAACGTTTTCCGTTCCATCTGGACAAATTTGCGGATTGTTGGGCCCCAATGGCGCCGGGAAAACAACTTTGTTCCGGCTCCTTATGGGGATTCTTAAGGCCACAGAAGGCAAATTACTCATCGATGGCCATGACGCGTTTGAGGACCGCGTGGAAGTCAAACGGTTGATCGGATTTCTTCCGGACGAGCCGGTATTTTATTCCTACTTATCCGGTCGAGAAGTGCTCGAACTGAGCGCGGCGATGCATGGCCTGGATGTGCGCGCGACGTTAGATCGAATTGCGCCCCTCATCGCCAAACTTCGGCTTGCTGAGGACATTGATAATTACGCCGAGGATTACTCGCGTGGAATGAAGAAGAAGCTCGGCTTGCTTCTGGCCATGTTGCACGAGCCGAAGCTTTTGGTCCTCGATGAGCCCACCAATGGACTCGATGTCGAATCAACACATCTTTTTTACGACCTCATCTTTGAGACCGCCCAGCAGGGAACCACCGTCCTGTTTTCGACGCATCTGATGGACCATGTAACCAAACTTTGTTCCCATGCCGTAATCATTAATGAGGGTACGGTCGTCGCGAAAGGTTCCCTCGATGAACTTCTCTCCACGTTCGGAGAAGCCAGCCTGGAAGACGTCTTCCTAAAATTGACCGCCAGACCACCCCAGACATGAAGAGTGAACTCCGCAGCGCACCCAGCTTTTGGCGCACCGTTCGCCTGCTGCTGGGCGCGGCGCGGAAACGAGCCGCTGGCCGGCGCAGGCGGCAACAGGAGTTGCTTCAAAATCGTGCCGGAAAAAGCTCAACCGACTGGGGTGGCCTCGGTTTCGCCCTCACTATCCTCTTCATGATCGTCCTGAACGTCTTGGCCGCGTTTGTGGTGTCCACCGCTGTCGATTCCGGTGAGCGCGTCGAAGCAGAGCGGCAAGGAAAAATTGTCGTCAGCCGGGCGTTTCTCGATGAAGCAAACACAGCCCTCGAACTCTTGTCGAAAGCCGACGAATACCTGGATCGCTTCTACTCCTCCGAAGCCCAACGCATCGTCAATGCGTCTGGCGGAACCCAAGCCGTTATTGAACAGAAACTTCGCGAGGCCGTGCGCACTCAGGGAACTCGTGCCTTCATCGCGGCAGTTAACCCTGCGGACCGCATAGCCGCCGAGCAACAGGGAAAAATTGCTGTTAGCCGCGAGTTTTTACTTGCCGTGTACTGGGCGGAAACCAACAATTGGTACGGGAAAGCCAATCAAGATCTTGGCCGTCACTGTTCCTCCGAGGCCAACCGCATCGCCGACCGGTACGGCGGCACGAAAGCAGCCATTGAACAAAAGCTGTGCGATACCGTGCGGCAGCGCGGAACTCAAGATTTCATTGCGCCAAGTGGAATATCCGCCCTTGCAAGAGCCGGCCCGCTTCCCGCGATGTTCGGCTCTCTCGCCCTCTTCTGGTGGGCCATGATGCTGGTTTTTCAAGGAGAAGGTGTTGAACTGGACCTGCAGCGCCGCCGGCATCCTATGTGGGAATGGCTTTTCTCGCACCCGGTGAGGCCTGGGCCGGTTTTTCTCGCGGAGATGCTTGGGCCCATTGCCGCCAATCCTCTCTATTGGAGCGCCCCGCTATTTGTGGGGGTCTTGTACGGCTTTGTCTACGACGTCGAACTAGGTGCCCTCGCGGCGCTCCTCGTCGGCGTACCCACCACGATAGCCGCAGCCAGCCTTGGAAAAGCTCTCGAGATTGGTATCATCCTGCGGTTTCCGCCGCGCACGCGCGGAGCCATGATCGGCTTGATGAGCTGGCTGGGCTACGCCTCCATGATGCTGTCCTTCATTAGCCTGCTCCTCATCCCCAAGATTGTCCCTGTCCTCGGCAAGGTTCTCGGTTTCCTTACCGTTCTGCCTTGGCCCTGGTTGCGGCTATTCCTCGGTGCAAAATTGGACGGTTCTTTTTCCTTTTTCTCCGGCATGCTTGCGTGCTGGATCGGCGCAGCTATGGTCATGGCCGCTGCCGTCTGGTTCAGCGTCTGGGGTGCGCAACAAGGTCTCAGTGGCAACTTTGCCTCCGTGGACGCCGGTCCCTCCCGCGCGAAAAAAGGCGCAACCCGCTTTGGCAGGGAACCGCTCTATCGCAAGGAGTTTCTCTGGTTTATCCGCGACCGCAGCGCCATCGTTCAGGTCATCCTTATCCCGCTGACCGTGGCGAGTCTTCAGGTCTTTAACTTGCGTGG
>Ga0206989_1004_pt1 | contig 50588 bp, 42 predicted proteins | sample Alteio_BWMinCont_10_FD_153276 | JGI IMG/M metagenome (GOLD analysis project Ga0206989, IMG submission 153276) | Enriched cells from forest soil in Barre Woods Harvard Forest LTER site, Petersham, Massachusetts, United States -... | ecosystem: Environmental > Terrestrial > Soil > Temperate forest >...
AAAACATGCTTCACCTGAAATATTTCTACTGTTATGCAATCTGAAATAATTAACCAATTGCCTATTTTTATAGGAAAATTTTTAGAAAGATATAAAATCGAATTAGTACGCATTGGCTGCAATAATACATTACTGCGCACACTCGCATTCCACACTCGAATTGCATCCGTTCCAGGTTTAATTTTAGAATCTTGATAAAGTTGAATTTTGTTTTTTTGACTGACTATCATCTCATCGGATAATTTTCCACAACTCAAATACCCAGCCATTTGAATTCGTTGCTTCAATAATTGTCGGATAATTTGTTTATTTTCTTGAATGGTCATAAGAGCCATGCGCATGCTTTTGTTATTTTCAGCGACAACATATATTTCAAAAACAGCACTCAGCGTAAAAAAACTCAGTGTTAACGCTAGCATCATCTCAATTAATGTCAGACCAATTGCAATTTTTTTCGTAAACATCCCGACGATCCTATTTGTTGTTTTTGACAATGTGGCGGATGGTTACCCCAATACACTGTAATAATATAATTTGGATATTGCCCTGTTATCGTGCCAAACCCCACGGGCAATACTGATTGATTTTCCATATTCCAAGCAGCGAGTTGATGAGCTAGATCATCCGAATTATTTGAATTATTTGAATGAGCTAATCCTATTAGACGCTCTATGCCATTATTCATCTGATTCAATGCCGTACTTAAAAAATAGAGATTGTCAGATTCTTTTAGCGCATAAAGCTGTGTAGCATCTAATCCAAAAAGCATTAATGCGACAAGAAACAAGCTAATCATGGCTTCTATTAAGCTAAATCCTTGAGTATTTATTAATCTCATTTTATATGTGGTATGCTGTTTCTATAGTTAAAGGAAAATACGCATGCAAACACTTCATAGTAATGATTGTCTGCCATGTGAACGAATTTACAAATTACTCGAAGCAGAGACGATTGATTTTTTGTTAAAGCGTCTCGGATCGAATTGGCATCTCTCTCAAGATAAAAAACAATTGGTTAAACAATTTTACTTTGAAAATCCTTATCAAATATTAGCTTTCATTAATGCGATTGGCTGGATGACACATTTCAAAGATCATCCCCCGATCTTAGAAATGAATGGCACGGATTGTTTAGTGTGTTATACCACCTCAAAAATAAATGGCTTATCTGAATATGATTTTCTCTGTGCGAACAAAGTGGAATATTTATTTGAGAAAATGAAATGACAAATCATGATTATATTGAAGATGATCAATCTATTGTGATGGCAGAAATCATGCAACCAGGCATGGCTAATTTTCATGGGAATGTACATGGCGGGCATATCTTAAAGTTACTGGACAGTGTTGCCTATGCTTGTGCTTCTCGATATTCCGGCAAATATATCGTGACTCTTTCAGTCGATCAAGTCATTTTCAAAGAACCGATTCATGTTGGCGAATTGGTTTCATTTTATGCCTCAGTTAATTATGTTGGAAATACCTCGATGGAAATAGGTATTCGTGTGATTGCTGAAAATTTAATTTCAAGAAAAAAGCGTCATACGAATACTTCTTATTTTACAATGGTGGCATTAGATGAAAAAGGAAAACCGACTAAAGTTCAGCCGTTAGAATTAAAAACAGACATTCAAAAGCAGCGGTATCAAGATGCTTTGTTGCGTAAGGAAAAAAGGAAATTGAAGTAAGCATTATGACTTGTCATTCTAAACAAAGTGAAGGATCTTGCTGCAATTGAGAAGATCCTTTCAGTGAAAAGTTAAGCGTATTTCTTCGCAAAATCCTGCATAAAATCAATCAACGCATCTACACCCTCTTCTGGCATCGCATTGTAGATACTCGCACGAACACCGCCTGCTAATCGATGTCCTTTTAAATTAGTTAATCCAACCGCATTAGCTGACGACAGAAACTGATCTGTCAAATCAGCACGTGTTAAATTAAAAGGAACATTCATCACAGAACGACTATTGAGATGCACACTGTTATTATAACATTCAGGATGTTGATCAATAAATCCATATAACTTATCTGCTTTGCGCTTATTTAATTTTGCAAAATAATCTAGCCCACCCTTTTGTTTCATCCAAGCCAAAACCAAACCCATCAAATACCATGCATAAGTCGGCGGCGTGTTATAAAAAGATTTATTTTCAGCGGTTACTTTATAAGAATAAAGGGTCGGTGTTCCAGGTAACGGATCTTTTATCAAATCCTCACGCACAATTGCTACAGTAATTCCTGCTTGTCCCATATTTTTTTGCGCGCCAGCATAGATCACACCATATCGACTGACATCAATCGGTTTCGATAAAATGGAAGAAGTCATATCCGCTACTAACGGTACGTTGCCTGTTTCTGGAATATCATGAAATTCAACACCCTCAATGGTTTCATTCGATGTGTAATGAACATAAGAAGCTGCGGGATTTAAACGCCAGTTTTGAACAGCAGGCACATGAGCCAATGAGTGAGACACTTCAGTTTGAGCCACAATATTTACATCACCATAACGCTTCGCTTCATCAATGGCTTTCTTCGACCAAATCCCCGTATCAAAATAATCAGCCATTTTTTTATTGTTCATTAAATTTAACGGTACCATTGCAAACTGGGTTGATGCACCACCCGCAATAAATAAAACGTGATAATTATTTGGGATAGACATTAATTCTCGAAGATCCGCTTCCGCTTGCTCTGCCACTCCTTTGAACTCTTGACCCCGGTGCCCTAATTCCATAATAGACATACCAGTACCATGCCAATCTAACATTTCTGCTTGCGCCTGTTTTAACACTTCCTCAGGCACCATCGCCGGTCCTGCACTGAAATTAAAAACACGTCTCATTTTAGGATCTCCGCTTAAAAACTACCAATTTGTGGCAATATTGCCAAATATTCGCTATCATTACAACTGCTTCCGACGAGGTCACCACCATGACAAACCCAGAAATAATTCAATTTATTGTCGCCATGATTATTATGATGAATCCTCTCGGCTCACTTTCCATCTTTCTAGAATTAACACGCAGATCATCAGTAATCGAACAACGTAAAACAGCTTTAGAAGCGACGATGGCCATGTTTGTTATCATGCTCATCACACTCTGGAGCGGCAGAGAAGTTCTCTCGTTATTTGGTATTACTATTCCTGCATTTCGCTTCGCTGGTGGTATTATTTTATTAATTATGGGTTTTTCAATGTTGCAGTCAAAAGAAAGCCCTGTAAGTCATACCTCTGCTGATGATGAAGCTGCGAAACAACGCCAATCGATTGGCATTGTTCCAATAGCATTACCCTTAATTGTTGGTCCAGGTGCCATGAGCACTCTTATTATTGGCGCCAGTGACTTTCCACAATTATTAAATAAAGTATGGATGTCTATCATCTGCGTTCTATTAACTTTAATCATGGGATTGATGTTGTACTATGCAGCAGCGATTGCTAAAACAGTAGGTGCCTCTGTCATTAAAGTTGTCACGCGTATAATGGGCATGATTATCATGGCCATTGCAGTTGGCATGTTGGCGGATGGCCTAAGAGGACTATTACCGATATTGCATTAAGGACTTATGCATTTCGATATTCTTGAAGTAACATTATTCGTTTTTTTCATCGCGTTATTCGTGACAGTTATTTTTCGTCAATTAAAATTATCCGTGATTCTTGGCTACCTACTTGTCGGTGCATTAGTCGGTCCTCATGGCTTGGGAATTGTACCCAACACACCGAGAATTAAAGAATTAGCGGAATTTGGTATTGTTTTTTTAATGTTTACAATTGGTCTTGAATTTTCATTACTTAAATTGCTCGCGTTAAAATCTTCTGTATATATAACGGGTATATTGCAAATTTTCTTAAGCGTGTTGCTCACCACTTTTGCTGGAAAAATGCTTGGCATGACAACGTTATCTGCTGTCGTGATTGGCAGCATTGTTGCGATGTCTTCAACAGCCATTGTGGCAAAACAACTGAATGATCAACTTGAACTTCATTCGCCTCAGGGTTTATTCGCGCTAGGCATTTTGTTATTACAAGATATTGCTGTTGTTTTATTAATTATTTTAATTGCAGGCTTAAATCACACTGAACAACGTGGTTTAACCGTCATTTTATTATGGGCGTTAGCAAAAGGTATTTTTGCAATTGCACTGATCTTTACTATGGGACGTTGGTTACTGAAACCATTATTTCGCATCATCGCTAAAACTCGCGTTATTGAATTATTTACTTTAACAGTGCTGCTCGTAACACTCAGTGCAGCATGGGTTACAAATCGACTTGGGTTATCCTTCGCCCTGGGTGCTTTTTTAGCGGGAATGATGCTAGCTGAAACAGAATTTCGCCATCAAATTGCTGTTGAAATACGTCCATTTCGCGATATTTTACTCGGCTTATTTTTTATTACGATTGGGATGCTCACCGATGTCAGTGAGTGGTATCACACTTGGACATGGATTTTATTATTATTTCTGACGCTAACCATTGGCAAAATGTTATTAATCACCATCTTAGGTCGTTTAACGGGAAATACTTTTTCAGTGGCATGCCGCACGGGTCTCGTATTGGCACAAGGTGGCGAATTTGGTTTTGCCTTATTAACTCTGGCATTAACAGAAAAAATATTACCCCCAGAGTATGGTCAAGTCACACTTGCCGCTTTGTTATTAAGTATTGCAGTTTCACCTATTTTTATTCGCTACAACAAAAAAATAGCGAATTTTTTGTTACTTAAATTAAGCAAAGACGATGAGACTTTAAGTGAGACACATTTAGCTGAAACAGCACAAAAATTCAAAGATCATATTATTATTTGCGGTTATGGCCGCGTTGGGCAACATATTGCGCGATTACTCGATAAAGTCAATTCATCTTATATCGGCTTAGATCTTGATTATGAATTAGTACGAAAAGCCCGTTTAGCAGGTGATAAAGTGATTTATGGCGATCCCACTCATCCGGATATTCTAAAGGCAGCACAATTAAAATCCGCAAAAGTATTAGTAATTAGTTTCAATGATTTACGTGCCACCATCAAAATTTTAAGTATGGTAAGACCGCAATATCCACACCTTCCAATATTGGTGCGCTGCCACGATGAATACGAATTAAAAATTTTAAAAGAATACGGCGCGACACAAGTCATTGCTGAGCTATTTGAAGAAAGCCTTACTCTTTCGCATCATTTACTGCAATTTATGAATATCTCACCACAGAAAATTTCTGAGATTATTCAAGATGTGCGTAACAAAGATTACGATATGCTAAAAAAAGTATTTATTGGTGGTTTTGATGAAAAAAATGAACCTCAATTAGAACAATTGAGACCAATTTTATTGCCACCCGGCGCTTATGCAGTTGATAAACGTCTGAAAGATTTGTTATTACGTGAGTCTGGAATTGAAATTATCGCGATGCGTCGCAATGATACTAAACAGTTTAAACCGCATGGTAATATCAAATTAAATGCAAATGATATCCTCATCGCTTATGGCACTGCCGATGATCTTGAAGCTGCAGAACAGACTTTATTGGAAGGGGGATAACTTAGGCCGTCTTAAGGTTTTCTTAATCTACGTTTGATAGATTCAAGGAATCAGTGATTAAAATGGGTAATCGCCATGTTAACCAGGGAAAACGAACAGGATGTTGAACAACCTGAACCAGCCACTGGTGCTTATCAACTAGTACCTCTTCACATAATTATGCATGAAATTATGCATGAAGAAAAAACCGAAGAACCGATCGATGTTGCAAATCTGCGTCCACCTGCACATTATGTTGAGTTATCCGATCTAAAATTATCGAATCAAAAAAGCGAAGATACTTCACATAAAGTCGAACAAGCTCTCATCGAAACAAATGATAAAATTACTAATTATTTTTTAAAATATAACGACAGCAATGCAAATCCTGTTATAGGTGAATTAGAAGCTGCAGCCGCTAATTTTTATCGAATCATTGCCCCATCGCATGTTTATCCCACTTTCCCTGTGTATGACAAAGGTGTTTGCATGGGTGTTGCTTCTCAAGCAATACCCAATTTTAAATCTATTGCAAAAGATCCTCTCGAAATTAAAGATCTAGATCTAAACTTCATGGATGAAAAAGGCCTTACCATGGAGGCGCTAGATAAATTGGATGAAGAATTACGTGAGTTAGAACATGAATTAGATAGCAAGCAAGCTGTTATTGCAAAAAAATTAAAAATATTAGAAGACGAAAAAAATGCTATTCAAAAGCAGATCGATTGCTTTTTACAAAATGATGGCATACAAAAAAATAACGGCAAAGTAACAGATAGCATGGTAATTGCTAAAGACTTAATGCAACAATTCGAACAAAACTCCAAAAAAACAGTTGATCTAGTTAATGAAAAAATACTCTTGGGTTGCCAAATACCCAACTTGAAAAAAAGGATGGCAGAAGAACATAACGATTTAACGGCTTATGAGCTCGATAAATATCGCATTGTTAAAGGTTTAGCAATTGGTTTGATGAGTAGTTATATTTTCATGGAAGACGATTTACATCGTAATAACATGAAAAAAGATGGCACACGTATTGATTACGATATGTCATTGTGGAATTTGTTATATCATTTTAAATATCGATCAAAAACAGAAAATATTTTTGCACCACGCGCACCCAATGCTCGCACTTCTGTTATTAGCGCCTATGACATTGTTAATTTTCCAAATATCAGAGATTTTTTACCTTGTTTCTGGCCGACGAATGCACCTACTACTTATTCGAATGCAACACCCAATTTTGTTGCACGTTATTTTCCATTTAATTGGTACAAACCTGAAGATAATCAGGTCTTTCAAAGAATAAAAGATAATCCCATCTTCAAGCATTTCAAATATGTTACGTTAACAAAATATATATTAACGACCCCCGGTTGTTATTATCAGATTGCAGCAAAAAATATTACCGACAATAAAAATTATGATTTTGAAAATCACAAGCAACCTTTAGCTATGCACATGGTTGACCAACAACAATCGCGGATTAATGAATTCAAAGAAGTCTTATTTGCCATTCCAGAATACAAAGAATTCTATGAAAAAAATCATGAAAAAATTCAAAAAGAATTATTAGCCGAATTAGCAAAACAAAATATAGTTTATCCTGGCGATGAAATCCTTCAAAAAGCCAAAGATGATTTATTACCGGATAAATATAAGCAAATTGATGAGGCTATTCGCACTGCGATGAACTGTTATTCTGGAGTCACCACTTTTGGCGACTACATAAAAACATTTGGTGGTTGGACAAGACATCATGCATCCACCATCGCAAAAGATATTACAGCCATATGTGACGATCAAAAAAAAATTTTTTCAGAAAATAAAAACCCGCTTGATTCTTCACTAAATTATGATGCTATATCTAAGCTTTATTCTTCTATCAAAACTGCCTTGATAAACTATGAGATAGAAGTGAAAAAAAATGTTTTTGTGGAAAATGGTAGCATGCATATCACGTTAAAAAATCTTATATCTGATTTGGAAAAAATAATTCCTCAAGAAATGTTAATTAAAACTAATTTACCTGCTATTGAAAATAAAATTTCTGTTGTTGCTGAACCCATGCAAAAAGTAGGATAACCTGCTCTTCCCTCGTACATTCTGAATGGATTCCCGCCTTCGCGGGAATGACAGATAAAGTAGACGCCGTACTTAAAATAAAAAACACTAATCTTTTTGCATCGCATTTTTAACATAGGTTGAATTAGCATAGTTATATTGCAACACTTGCATTGCATCATTTTCTGGTTTAGCTAATCCCAAGTGACGATACGATTTAACCATAATCACTAATGCCTTAGGCACAGCAGGTGCGCCTTGGAATTCACGTACCACCATGTTTGCACGATCAGCCGCTGCAACATACGCACCACGACCATAATAATATTGTGCTACTTCGAGATCGTGATTCGCTAAAAGATTTCTTAAATACACCATGTATTGATGCGCTGCTGGTGCATAATAACTATTTGGATAAACCTTAACGACTTCCGCAAAATCCGCATACGATTTTTTAACCTGCGTTAAATCACGTGTTGCCAAATCCACCGCAAAGATTTTTTCAAATACACCCATATTTTGGAAATAATTCGATAACCCACGCATGTAATAAGCATAATCTGCATGCGGACTGGTTGGATAGGCATGCACAAAGCGATCCGCTGCTGCTTCTGCCGAGGCATAATCACTCGACATATAATAGGCATAAATAATATGTAAATGAGCCGTCTCAGTATCATGCTCATAAGGATATTGAGCATCCAACGCTTCAAAACGTTTGATGGCTTCTGAATAACTTCTGGCACGTAGCTCGCTTTCGCCTTTATTGAAAATTTGCTGTGCGGTTTCGCCTTTATAAGCTTCTGCTGGGTCAACCGATGTCGAGCAAGCAGTTAAAAATGAAGATGCAACGGCGACAGTAATCGCTAATAATTTTGCTTGAAATTTCATAGAAGTAGTCCAACTCCGAAATCTTTTTAAACAATGTGGCGTGCATTGTAAACGAAATTTTGTCATCATTCACGCTATAAAAAAATATTAAGCGAGTTCGCCATCATGACAGAAAAAATACATTTTAATTTAATTATTCCTAACGATCTGGGCGGTACTCGGCTAGATCAAGCATTGGCCAAATTGCTACCGGACTATTCGCGTACCCTGATTCAAGAATGGATTAAAAACGCAAATATTACTGTTGATAATAAATCCTGTAAATCTCGTGATACAGTCATTGGCGGAGAAGTGATTGTGATCAATGCTTTTCGTAAAGCTCAGCCTGCTTGGGAGGCAGAGGCAATTCAATTAAATATTGTTTATGAAGATGAGGCATTGCTGGTAATAAATAAGCCAGTTGGCATGGTAGTTCATCCAGCGGCAGGAAATCGGAGTAGTACATTACTCAATGCATTATTACATCATGCACCCGTATTAAAAGATCTACCCCGTGCTGGAATTATTCATCGTCTCGATAAAGATACATCGGGTTTGTTAGTGATTGCTAAAACCCACCAAGCACTCATGAATCTGACCCAACAAATGAAAGCACGCACCATTACTCGCATTTATCAAGCCGTGGTTTGTGGATTGTTAACTAGTGGCGGCATGATTGATGTTCCTATTGGACGGCACCCTATTCAACGTAAACGAATGGCAGTTATTGAAACAGGCAAACCTTCTGTTACGCATTTTCGCGTCATCGAACGATATCGAAACCATACTCGCATTCGAGTCCAACTGGAAACCGGCAGAACACATCAAATTCGTGTGCATATGGCTTATGCGCGTTATCCTCTTTTAGGAGATCCAGTATATGGCGGGCGGTTACAATTGCCGCGTGGCGCAACCCCTCCGTTAATTGAAAAACTGCGTAGCTTTAAGCATCAAGCGCTTCATGCACAGGAATTGGGATTAGTGCATCCCGTCACGCAAAAACAGATGAGCTGGCAAGCCCCTTTACCAGAAGATCTTCAAGAATTAATTCGAATTTTAAAACAAGATAACACTGAGGCATTTGAATGAACGGCATCAATATAATCACTCCCGATTGGCCAGCACCCACCCATATTCATGCATACTCTACTTGTCGAAACGGTGGGGTTAGCGAAGCGCCCTATCATAGTTTTAACTTTGGAGAACACGTAGGTGATGATCAAGCGAATATAGAGGCTAATCGAAGCTTACTCAAAAAAAGGCTGAATCTCCCTACTGAGCCAATTTGGTTGAAACAAGTCCATAGCACAATTGTGCTACCGGCAATTCCTGCGAATAGAGGCCAAGAAGCCGATGCCTTATTTTCCCAACAACCCAATCAAGTTTGTGTGGTAACCACCGCAGATTGTTTACCTCTTCTATTGTGTGATCGTAACGGAACACAGGTGGCCGCTATTCATGCCGGTTGGCGCGGCTTGGCAAACGGCATCATCGAGAACACACTCCAAAAAATGAATCTTCCCGCCAATCAAATTCTAGCTTGGCTAGGACCCGCTATTGGACCCCGTGTTTATGAGCTCGGTGACGAAGTTAGGCAATATTTTATTGATAAAGATGCCGAAGCCTCCCGTTCATTTGTTCCATCTAAAAATGCCGGACGATGGCTGGGAAATTTATATAGCTTAGCGACATTACGTTTGGAAAAACAAAACATCTCAGCCATCTATGGTGGCGAATATTGCACTTATTCAGCCAGCGAACAGTTTTTTTCTTATCGACGCGATGGTATAAAAACTGGACGAATGGCAAGCTTAATCTGGATGACGTGACTCTTGTTGATCAATCCGTTAAAATCAAAACTAACTTTTATAGAGGAGTTTGTAATGAATAAAATCATACGTGTCACCCTCGCTTTTTTTCTACTGATCAGCTTTATTTTAAGCCAAAACAGTATGGCAGGCACACCCATCAATCCAAGCCTAGCGCCTATGCTACAAAAAGTTTTACCTTCTGTTGTTAATATTCGAGCGCAAATTAAAATCACAGATCTCACTACGCTCAGTAAACTTCAAAAGAATGAACGCGGCCCTGTTCCAGACAAATTCTTGTCGGTAGGCTCTGGCGTAATTGTCAATGCGGATAAAGGCTATATTTTAACAAATGCGCATGTAGTGGACGATGCGGAACGCGTAGTCGTGACGCTAAGTGATGGACGGCATTTTACGGCTAAAATCATTGGCGCTGATAAACCTTCCGATATCGCTCTCATACAAATCCAGGCCAAAAATTTAACAGCTATTAGTATTGGTAACTCGAATGACGCCAAAGTGGGCGATTTTGTTGCGGCGATTGGCAATCCTTTCGGACTCAGTCAAAGTGTCACATCGGGTATTGTGAGCGCACTGGGTCGCAGTACATTAGGTATTGAGAATTTTGAGAACTTTATCCAAATTGATGCGCCAATTAATCCGGGTAATTCGGGCGGTGCTTTAGTCGACACACAAGGCAAACTAATAGGTATCAATACGGCTATTCTTGCGCCAAGTCAAGGCAGCATCGGTATTGGTTTTGCTATTCCTTCCAACATGGCACAAAGCGTGATGCAACAATTAATTGAATATGGCAATGTTCGCCGCGGTGCATTAGGCATTGGAGCACAAGACATTACCCCTGAATTAGCAACTGCATTTGGTTTGAAAGCATCGACGGGCGCCGTTGTGACATTAGTCACGCCGAATTCTCCTGCCCAACAAGCGGGTTTACAAATCGGTGATATCATTTCTTCTGTCAATGGCAGTGAAATTAAAAATGCTAACGATGTAGTGAATGCAGTCGGTTTTATGCGAGTTGATTCAAAAGCGACTATTACTGTTTTACGAAAAGATAAATCGATTAGCGTCTCTGCCATTCTGACCGATCCGAAAAAACGCGCACTCGATAATGAAGCACTGGATCCGTTTTTCTTTGGTGTCAGCTTAAAAGATTTTACTCTATTAAGTCCGATTCATGGCGATATCAAAGGTGTCTTAGTCGTTGGAGTACAAGATGATACCAATGCTTGGCATTCAGATTTACGTCCAGGAGATGTGATTACATCCGCTAATCAACAAAAAATTACCTCTATTGTTGAACTGAAAAAAATCGCAGCAGCTACCAAAGATGAACTTCTATTAAATGTTTTAAGAGGACCTGGCGCGGTCTTTTTGATTATTAGCAAACAATCTTAGTGCCTCATGTAGGGGCGGACACATCGGTCCACGCCCCTACAAGGTTTTCTTAGATGTAGGGACCCTAATAGGTTTCAGCGATATAACTAAATAATGCACGTAATGCCATCGCTTCCCCACCCTGAGGACGACCAGGGCGAGATTTTAAATTCCACGCCATCATATCAAAATGTACCCATGGAATTTCATCAGGCACAAATTCTTTTAAAAATAATGCAGCAGTGATAGCACCAGCATAGGAATCAGAGCCCGCATTATTAATATCAGCAATTGAACTATTTAACGATTCACGATAAGCAGCAAACAAGGGTAATCGCCAAATAGGATCCGCTTTTTCAGCTCCATACTGCATTAAACTATTTGCCAACATATCATGATTAGAAAACATGGCAGAAATATCGGTGCCAACAGCGATTCTTGCAGCACCCGTTAATGTACTCATATCAATTAATAAATTGGGTTTTTCACTCACCGCTTCTGTCAAAGCATCTGACATAACAACCCGTCCTTCTGCATCTGTGTTGCCAATTTCAATCGTTAAACCTTTCCGACTTTTAATGACATCACCTGGACGGTATGCATTGCCTGAAATAGAATTTTCAACAGCAGGGATCAATACACGCAAATTCACCGGCAGCTTTGCTTGCATAATCATCCGCGCTAACCCCAATACATGAGCCGCACCACCCATGTCTTTTTTCATCAGTAACATAGCTGAAGATGGCTTAATATCCAATCCACCCGTATCAAAACAAACACCCTTGCCGACTAACGTAATCTTCGGATGTTTTTGATTTCCCCAACGCAGATCGAGCAAACGCGGTGCATCATCACTTGCACGTCCCACTGCATGAATACACGGATAATTTAATTTTAATAAATCATCACCGATAATCTGTTTGAATTTAGCTTTATAAGTTTTAGCTAATTGCGTCGCCGCACTGGCTAATTCAGAAGGACCCATATCTTCTGTCGGTGTATTAATTAAATCACGCACCCAATAAATCGATTCAACCATATTAAGTATTAAATCTGCGTGATGATTTTTAGGTAACACCAACTGCGCAATTTTTTTTGTGGCTTTTTTATAGCGAGTAAATTGATACGCACCTAAACCCCAAGCAATAGCAAAATCAATATAATCAGCATGTTCTAAATCGAAATCAGCAACATCTCCACTAAATATATAGTGGCCTTCTGGTAAGGTATTCGCTAAATTTCCAACACCCCAAAAATTTTTTCTATCATTAATAATACATACCACATAAATTAATTTTCCTGTCATATCAGGCAACAAACAAATTGAACCAGCTTCCGCTTTGAACCCTACCGAATTCAAAAAATTTTTAATAAAATTAGTTTGTTTTGCCAACCAACTTGAAAATTCTTTCGGTGTGAGAATTTGAATAGGAATCGTTTTTTTTGAATGGTGTGTGACAAAACAATTTAGCATGATAATTTCCTTAAGCAATCATTGCATCAGCAGATTTATATTCTTGACCCAGAGCGCTCGCCACTGCTTTATGTGTCAAATGACCTCTACAAACATTTAAACCATTTAATAAATGCGGATCCCGTCGCATCGCTTCTTTATAGCCAAAATTAGCTAGTGCTAATACGAAGGGTAACGTCGCGTTATTCAATGCAAAAGTTGATGTGCGAGGCACGGCACCCGGCATGTTCGTTACGCAATAATGCACAACATCATCCACAATATAAGTCGGGTTTTGATGAGTCGTTGGGCGACTGGTCTCAAAGCATCCGCCTTGATCGATTGATATATCAACCATGACAGATCCAGGACGCATTTTTTTAATCATATCTTGAGTCACTAATTTAGGCGCTGCGCTGCCAGGCACTAAAACAGCACCAATAACTAAATCAGCTCGTGCAACATGATGCTCAATAGAATCTGTTGTCGAATAAATCGTATTAATTTTCGAGCCAAATTGAAGATCCAATTGATATAAACGCTCAATTGATCGATCAATCACAACGACATTGGCTCCCATGCCCATCGCCATACGAACAGCATTCGTTCCAGATACACCGCCACCTAATATCACCACTTTAGCTGGCGCCACACCCGGTACACCACCTAATAAAATTCCACTACCACCATTGGTGACTTCCAAACAAGTCGCACCGGCTTGTATGGACATCCGTCCCGCGACTTCACTCATAGGGGCCAACAAAGGCAATCCACCGCTTTTATTTGTGACAGTTTCATAAGCAATAGCGATACAACCAGATTTAATTAATAAAGCAGCTTGTTCCGGATCGGGAGCCAAATGAAGATAAGTAAAGAGAACCTGATCTGAGCGAAGCATTTTACATTCTTGTAATTGTGGTTCTTTGACTTTAACAATCATATCCGCTGACTGGTAAATATCCGCGGCATTTTCTATTATTTTCGCTCCAGCAAGCTCATAGACCGTATCATCAAAACCGATACCTGCCCCAGCTCCTTTCTGTACAATAACCCGATGGCCATTGGCCGTTAATTCTCTGACACTACTAGGTACGAGCCCAACACGATATTCATTGTTTTTAATTTCTTTTGGGACACCGATCAACATGATTATCTCCAGATTTTAATTATTTAATAAAATAGCGAGGTGTATTATAAGTGAATATTCCCACAAAATGTAAGGGCACGGCGCACCGTACCCTTGAGCCGAAAACTATTCACCCATTTCCAACAGTAATTTATTAATTCTCTGCACAAACGTAGCCGGATCTTTCAACTGCCCACCTTCAGCCAGAATCGCTTGATCAAATAAAATATGAACCCATTCTTGAAATTTAGCTTCATTGGATTCCTGTTTTAATTTTGCAATTAACTTATGTTCAGGATTCAACTCAAAAATCGGTTTTACTTCTGTTATTTCTTGTCCTGCCGCTTTAAGTAATCGTTGTAATTGACTTCCCATGTCATTTTCCTCCACCACTAAACAAACAGGTGAATTAGTTAATCGATGCGACAGTTTTGCTTCTTTAATTTGATCACCCAAAACGGATTTTATGCGCTTCAGCACACTATCAAATTCAGATTTTAATTTTTCATCTTTTTGCTGCAATTCTTCTTTTGGCGTTTGATCATCGGCTTCTGACATTTCATCTAACGAAACATCGCCTTTAGCAACAGATTGCAATGCTTTTCCTTCATATTCACTCAAATGACCAATCAACCATTCATCAATACGATCATAAAATAAAATCACTTCAACATCTTTTTTACGGAAAATTTCCAAATGCGGACTGGATTTTGCCGTGTTAAAACTTTCAGCTGTAATATAATAAATTTTCTTTTGTTCCGGCTTCATTCGTTTAATATAATCATCCAATGAAACCGTTTGTTCGATTGAATCATTATGCGTTGAAGAAAAACGAATTAATTTAGCCACACGATTTCGATTAGCAAAATCTTCCGCAGGACCTTCTTTTAATACATTGCCAAACTGTTGCCAAAACTGAGCATATTTTTCAGTTTCATCGGTTGCGAGTTTATCAAGCATATCCAAAATACGTTTTACTAAGGCTGAGCGTAATCGTGGAATAACAGGATTATCCTGTAAAATTTCACGAGAAATATTTAATGGCAATGCATTGGTATCAACAATACCACGAACAAAACGTAAATAATGCGGAATAAATTGCGCCACTTGATCCATGATAAAAACGCGCTGCACATAAAGCTTTAAACCATGTTGCTGATCGCGCTGCCACAAATCCATAGGTGCTTTAGCGGGCAAATACAGCAAACTGATATAATCTAAATTTCCCCCTTCCACTTGATTGTGTGCCCACATGAGCGGATCTTGAAAATCATGGGCGATTTGTTTGTAATATTCTTTGTACTGCTCATCAGTAATTGAACTCTTAGCTAAAGTCCAAAGCGCAGATGCATGATTAACGGTTTCCCATTCTGGCGTGTTTTCTGTTTCAGTTTTTGTTTCAGATTCAGATTTAAACTGATCTATTTTATGCATTAAGATAGGAAGATTTACATGATCTGAATATTTTTTAATAATCGTTCGTAAACGCCATGCATTTAGAAAATCATCTTCTCCTTCTTTTAAGTGTAAAGTGATTTCAGTGCCACGCGTTTTTTTCTCAATATTAGCGATTGTATAATCACCTGTTCCAGCAGATTCCCAACGTACGCCATGTTCAGGGGTGAGTCCTGCACGGCGAGTTGTTACAGTGACTGTATCTGCCACAATAAACGCAGAATAAAATCCTACACCAAATTGACCAATCAAATGGGCATCTTTTTTCTGATCGCCTGTTAACTGAGATAGAAAGTCTTTGGTACCTGATTTTGCAATAGTACCCAAATTCTCAATCACCTCATCGCGATTCATACCAATGCCATTATCTTGAATCGTAATAGTCCGCGCTGTAGCATCGAACGTGATATAGACTTTTAATTCCACATCGTCTTCATATAAAGCAGAATCTGACATACCTTCAAAACGTAATTTATCGGAAGCATCGGATGCATTTGAAATCAATTCACGCAGAAAAATTTCTTTATTGCTATACAGTGAATGGACGACCAAATTAAGCAATTGTTTCACTTCGGTTTGAAAACTCAGTGTTTCTTGTTGTGGATGAACGCTCATACTTTAAATTCTCCAATAAAAATTCAAATTGATTCCCCAGACCTAACCTTTTGTGTTTTATCTTTAATTTCCTCAAATTGACCAGAAAAATCGCGTACAGACTAAGCTTCTAATCCAATTAGTGTCAAGAGATGCTTTCGAATATGCTAACATGCTAAAATCTATTATTTTAGCAGTATAATTATCATGTCTAATCCTTCACTGAACTTGACAGGCTTTACTTTCGCTGAATTATTTCATAGCAAAGGTCTTTATCGTCTTGACCAGCAATTTTTGAATGGGCTTGAGCCGGATTTGAGCCAACGGCTCATAGCCTATCGCAATGAAACAACGTCCCTGACCCCGCTTGAAATCAGCGATCTATTAATTGCCTGCGCTAAACCACTTGAAAAATTCCTCATAAATTTATTCAATATTGAAGAAGAAGCGGCGCTTGCTGAGGCTAAAACACTCTCTTATAATCCCATCTCCGCTTTCAAGAAATTTTTTATTTTGCGTCGCGCCAAAAAAAACATCATCAAAGCCGACCAGCTTCCGTCGTTTGATGAACTCAATACATGGCTAACAATTGAATTAAACAAAGCGCCGTTAAAAACGAATGATAAAGAATTAGCTGTTGCTTTGCTTAGTAATCAATATATTGAAAAACCTGAACGTTATGCATTAGAAATTGAAAAATTAACCGATTGGTGCGTGCGTGCCTTAAGCTCTTCTGAAGGTCAAATATATGTTAAAAACTGGGTTAGTTTCAGAATTCCTAAACGAATAGATTACACACATTTAGTCAATTGTGCTCCTCAACCAACTGATCCATTAGAAAGAATTGCAAGTTCAGATTCAACTTTAAATTTACGTGATGGGTTTAAATTAACTGATCTACGCATGAATGAGCGCGAAGTACAAGATGAGGTAAATTACTGTATCTATTGTCATGATCATGACGGTGATTTTTGTTCGAAAGGATTTCCAGTTAAAAAAAATGAGCCGGCTTTAGGTTTAAAAAAGAATCCTCTCGATCTCATCATGATCGGCTGTCCGCTCGAAGAAAAAATATCTGAAATGAATTTACTTAAACGCGACGGTCATACACTAGCCACATTAGCCATGATTATGGTGGACAATCCAATGTGTCCCGCAACTGGGCATCGTATTTGCAACGACTGCATGAAATCTTGTATTTATCAAAAACAGGACCCAGTTAATATTCCCGAAATCGAAACACGCGTGTTAACAGATGTTTTGCATTTACCCTGGGGTGTAGAAATTTATGATCTTTTAACACGTTGGAATCCATTACGGCAAAAACAATGGATGATGAAACCGTATAACAATCTAAAAGTTTTAATAGCAGGAATGGGACCTGCCGGTTTTACTCTAGCACATCATTTATTGTTAGAAGGATTTGCAGTAGTCGGATTTGATGGTTTGAAAATTGAACCCTTACCAAAGAAATATATCACTGAACCCATCTATCAATTTGACCAACTCATTGAGTCGCTCGATGAACGTCTCATGGCTGGATTTGGTGGAGTAGCGGAATATGGCATTACAGTTCGCTGGGATAAAAATTTTCTGAAATTAATTTATATTAGTTTAATGCGAAAGCCTTATTTTCAAGTGTTTGGCAGTGCGCGATTCGGTGGAACAATTACGGTTGAAGATGCATGGGAAATGGGATTTGATCATTTTGTCCTTGCTGTCGGCGCAGGTTTACCGAAAGCACTGAATATTCCAGGCAGTTTGGCGCCTGGCATGCGGCAAGCAAATGACTTTCTCATGGCATTGCAATTAGGAAATGCAGCCAAAAAAGATAGCTTAAGCAATTTACAAATAAGAATTCCTGCCGTTGTAATCGGCGGCGGCTTAACTGCAGTTGATACAGCGACAGAAGTTCAAGCGTATTATATTACTCAAGTTGAAAAAATATTAAATCGCTATGAAGAACTCATTAAAATTTACGATGAAAAAACTATTTTGCAAGAATTGGATCTAGCTTCGAAAGAAATATTAGATGAATTTATCATTCACGGACAAGCAGTTCGTGCAGAGCGTCAGCGAGCTTTGTTACATAATGAAAAACCTAATTTTATTAAATTAATTCATCAATGGGGTGGCGTGACGATTGTATATCGTAGAACAATACAAGAATCACCCGCTTATATTAATAATCACGAAGAATTACAAAAAGCATTTAACGAAGGCATTTATTATTTAGAAAAGTGGGAACCTTCATCTGTTGATCTTAATCAACACGGCATGGTTGAAACATTAGTATGTCATAAACGTATAAAAACAAATGAAGATGAATGGAAAACTACTGAAGAAGAAATACGAATTCCGGCGCGTGCTATTTTTGTTGCAACAGGAACTCAACCGAACACAGCTTATGAATTCGAACACCGCGGTACGTTTAATCGAGTTGGTTTGCAATACCAGCATTATGAAAATATCGAAGGTGAATTAACGATTGCACATGGAGCAGCTCATTGTAAAGATGCCGCATTTGGACCATTCACTTCCTATCAAAAACAGGATCGTCGAATCAGTTTAATTGGCGACACGCATCCCGTATTCCATGGCAATGTGGTTAAAGCCATTGCATCAGGCATGAGAACTTATCCAAAAATTTTAGCTATATTGCAGGATAAACTGGGTCAATTAGGTAATGAGAAAGAATATCTTTCTTTTGCTGCAGCAATGACGAAATTATTTAGCGCGACTGTTAAAAAAATTGAGCGCCAAGCAAAAAATATAATTGAACTAACAATTGAAGCACCATTAGCAGTAAAGAATTTTAAGCCAGGCCATTTTTACCGACTGCAAAATTATGAAACATTTGCAGAACGAATTGGGAAAACGATTTTACAAATAGAACCATTAGCATTAGTAGCTGCTGAATGTGATCGTGAATTAAATACATTAAAATTTATCGTTATAGAAAAAGGAGTTAGCTCATTACTCTGCTCACGACTAAAAGTAGGTGAACCTATTTCATTAATGGGACCGACCGGTATTCGAGCCAAAATTTCAAATAAACATGAAACTGTTTTGATAATGGGAAATCAATTCAGTTTGCCGTTAGCGCAGGCTTATGGCTCTGCGTTGCGTGAGGCAGGAAATCGGGTTATTTATTTTGGATTATTTAACAATAAAGAAGAAATTGGCAATCAAAAATCAATTGAATCAGCTGCAGATGTGATTATCTGGTCGATTCACTCTGGCGAACTAATTGCTAAAACGCGTAAAGAAGATTATTCAGCGTCTGGCGATTTTATAAATATTTTACAGCGTTATGCTGAAGGTAAGTTAGATCCCACTAAAAATCATCCTGAAATTTCATTGGCCGATATTGATCGAATTTATTTAATCGCAGATACATGCTTACTAAAACAATTTCAGGCTGCACGAAAAACACATTTGAAAGAATTATTGATTAAAGATCCGATTGTGCAGGGTTCGGTTTTTAGTACGATGCAATGCATGCTAAAAGGTGTATGTGCTCAGTGTTTGCAATGGCAAATCGATCCTGAAACAGGTAAACGTACTAAAGCGGTATTCGCTTGTTCTTGGCCGGATCAGCCATTAGAAATAATTGATTTTGATAATTTGGATGAGCGGCAATCACAAAATCGATTGCAAGAAACTTTAGGACTTTTGTATGTAAAACATTTAATTAATCCTTAATTATTTTTGGCTCAAAAGAAACAAAGTCAATAATATAATTTCCAAGAACGACCTGCCTACGAAACCGTATGTTTGAAAATCTCTTATTTCGTAACTGGCTCCATAATTTTTTCTCCGCCACTGTCATATTTTTACGAAGTAGGCGCGATCTTTCTTTTAAGACACTTTTTTCTTGCATATTTTAATTCCCCCCATCCGCCCGTTGGGCACCTTCCCCCTGCGTGGGAAGGTATTCTAATCAGCACATGCGAAGAATTTGATTGATTCCAATATTTTCTAAAAATTTTTCGTCATGAGAGACTACAATCATCGCACCCAAATAATTTTTTAAAGCCGACTCAATACTTTTAATACTATTTAAATCAAGATGATTAGTTGGTTCATCTAAAATAAGCAATTGCGGCGGATGATCCGACATTAAAACACATGCTAATAATGCACGTAATCTCTCCCCACCACTTAACTCTCTCACTATTTTACGTGCCGAGACATTGCGAAATAAAAATTGAGCCAAGCATCGATAACCATCATTGTCACTAGCATTCGAATTCAACAATAAAAAATTATCCAATACAGACAAATCAGGATTCAGCAAACTTGCATTTTGATCTAAATAACTCACATACTCAGTACCAATAAAAATTTTTCCTTCTTGTTTTTCCAGTTGACCTAATATCAATTTGATTAAAGTCGTCTTACCACTTCCATTATCCCCCATTAGCGCAACACGCTTTGGTCCATGTATCTCAAAATTAAAATGTTGAAACAATATGTGATTTGTATTTGGATATGAAAAATTAAGATCTTCTATTTCTAATATTACTTTTCCATTTGGCACTGTTGTTGCAGCAAGATCAACATTGATTGCTTCAGAGATTTCTATTTTATCTTTTGCTAATTTTAATTGATTTTCAGCTTGATCCATTAATCTTTCATTCTTAATCAACAACGAACTTTGCGTTCTCTCACTTCGGCCTTTTTTTGAACCTGCAGCCATTTTGTCAATACTGCCTGATCTTTTTAACTTTATCCCATAGGATTTTCTTTTTTCATGCTTTTCTCGAGAATCTTGAATAGTTGATTTATTTTTTTGAAGCAATTTTTTTGCATCACATAATCGCTGTTCATTTACGGATGTAATAATATTTTTTTGTTTCTCATAATCATCATAATTTCCCCCGAAAGAATTGGCACCTAACGAAGTAATCTCGATAATTTCTTCCATTAAATTCAACAAAGCTCTATCATGACTCACAACGATTAATCCACGTTTCCATTGTATAATGGCATTATAAAGTTTGTGTCTTGTTTTATAATCTAAATGATTAGTAGGTTCATCCAATAGCAAAAAATCAGCATCAGAAGAAAATGTTTTTGTTAATAAAAGTTTAGTAATTTCACCACCGCTCAATAATTTTAATGGGCGATCAAAAGGAATATTCTCTAATCCAAATAGAGATAATTTATTTTGAAATTTTTCTTCGACTCCAAAAAAACTGGCGACAGAAATATCTAACGAAATATTTAAAGATTGCGGCAAATAAACTAATTTTCCCTCAGTAAGAATTGAACCCGATTGAGGAAAAATTTCACCTAAAATCAGCTTAATTAAAGTTGATTTTCCAACACCATTTCTGCCGATTAAGCCAGATTTATGCTGAGAAAATGCAAGATTTAGCTTATTAAATAAAACGTTGCCGGTTGAAAGGCTGTAACTCATCTGATTGATGAGAATTTGAGATTGCGACATAGTAATATTTCCAAATAATGAATAATCAAGAACTTATTGGGAATTTACTTGCGCATTGGCGGAATACCTTTGAAATTTTGAAATATTGACTGACCGATAGAATATATTTTACAAAATGAAATTACAAGTTTTTTTATGTTATATTATCGCAACAAATAAATAATAATAATTTTACAAGGATTTATAATGTCTGATGCAAAAAAAATATTACAAAAAATTTTTGGTTATAACGAATTTCGTGGGCGACAAGAAGAAATAGTGAATCATCTGATCGAATCCAATGATGCTTTAGTGCTAATGCCTACCGGTGGTGGAAAATCGTTATGTTTTCAAATTCCTGCTATCGTCCGCTCAGGTGTTGGCATTGTCGTTTCCCCTTTGATTGCTTTAATGCAAGATCAAGTTGATGCATTATTACAATTAGGTGTGAATGCCGCTTTTTTAAATTCAAGTTTAGATGGCTATACAGCTGCAAAAATTGAACGTGATCTGTGTGATGGTAAATTTGATTTATTGTATGTTGCACCTGAACGTTTATTAACGCCCCGATTTTTACAACTACTCGAAAAAATAAATATTGCTTTATTTGCGATAGATGAAGCGCATTGCGTTTCGCAATGGGGACATGATTTTCGTCCTGAGTATATGCAGCTTTCTGTTTTACATGAACGTTTTCCTGACATTCCTCGTATTGCATTAACTGCTACCGCAGATGATCTGACACGTCGTGAAATAGTTGAGCGATTAGGATTATCAGAAGCACAACAATTTATTTCGAGTTTTGATCGAAAAAATATTCGTTATCGCATTATTCAAAAACAAAACCCACGCGAGCAATTACATTTATTTATGGAAACTGAACATCGCGGTGATGCCGGTATTATTTATTGTCTTTCACGAAAGCGTGTAGAAGAAATTGCAGAATGGTTATGTGAAAAAGGTTGGACCGCTCTGCCCTATCATGCGGGATTAACTAATTTAGTTCGTCAGAAAAATCAGCAACGTTTTATTAAAGAAGAAGGCATTATCATTGTTGCAACAGTTGCTTTTGGAATGGGAATTGATAAACCCAATGTTCGATTTGTGGCTCATCTCGATTTACCAAAAAGCATTGAAGGCTATTATCAAGAAACGGGACGCGCTGGGCGTGATGGATTACCTGCCAATGCATGGCTCTCGTACGGATTAAGTGATGTGGTGACGTTGCGTCACATGCTTGATTCATCTGAAGCAGATGAACAACGCAAACGTTTAGAGCGTCGTAAATTAGATGCATTATTAGGATTGTGTGAAACAACTGCCTGTCGTCGCCAAGTTTTATTAAAATATTTTGGTGAAAATTATATTGAGACTTGTAGCAACTGCGATAATTGTCTTGAACCTGTTTCAACTTGGGATGGAACGATTCCAGCGCAAATGGCTTTGTCTTGTGTTTATCGAACGGGACAATTGTTTGGTGTGAATCATTTAATTGATGTTTTATTAGGAAAAATGACAACGCAAATAACGCGATTCAATCATGACAAAATATCCACTTTTGGAATTGGTCAAAGTCATACAAAATTTCAATGGCATAGTATTTTTCGACAATTAGTGGCCATGAATTTTCTCACTGTTGATATCGGTGGTTATGGCAGTGTGAAACTCACTGAGAAAAGTTATCCTTTGTTGCGTAGCCAAGAACGAATTGCCTTTCGTCAAGAAACTGAAATATCGAAGAAAAAAATGAAAGCGAATATTAAGCGTGATGCTAAAAAAGCAGTGCCACCAATTGGTGATGTTTTATGGCAGGCGTTAAAAGCAAAACGACTTGAATTGGCGCAGGAACAAGGCGTGCCGCCTTATGTTATTTTTCATGATAGTACTTTGATTGAAATGCATCAAACCAAGCCGATGACTTTAATGCGTCTCGGTGAGTTAACTGGAGTGGGACAAACGAAACTTCAGCGTTATGGCCGAGCTTTTTTGGAGGTGATATCGTTCTATCATTATGAAACATCCGAAACCGAATAACATTTTAAGGCATGGCTCCATGCGAACTATGCCATTATTATGTCATTTGTTATCTTTTTCTCGCTAAAGTCAAACCATCACCCAACGGCAACATACTGATTGTTATACGCTTATCAGCCCATAAAATTTCATTAAGTTCTCGAATCATACAAGTATTTTTATCAGTCACATCAGGATTAGCCACCGCTCCACCCCATAAAACATTATCAATAGCAATCAAACCGCCTGATTTAATTAAAATGAATGATTTTTCATAATAATTCAGATAATTAGCTTTATCCGCATCAATAAAAGCAAAATCAAACGTCCCCGCTTCGCCGTTTTCAATTAATTTATCTAACGTCTCAAGTGCTGGCGCCAGGCGTAAATCCACTTTATGAGCCACTCCAGCCATTTCCCAAAAACGCTTGGCAATTTTGGTCCATTCAATATTGATATCACAGGCAATGACTTTTCCATCTTCGGGCAATGCCATGGCAACTGATAATGCGCTATATCCTGTAAAAACACCAATATCTAGCGTTTTCTTAGCCCCCATCAGCTCAATCAATAATCCCATAAATTGACCCTGCTCAGGTGAAATTTGCATATGGCCCATACTCATTTTGTGTGTTTGCTCGCGGAGGTTTTTTAAAATTTCTGTATCTCGAATGGATATTTTTTGAAAATAGTCATAGACAGCAGGAGTCAGGTTTAAAGTATTGGCTGACATTTTTATGATCTCCAAGATATAATTGAGTTTATTTTAACTAAAGGAGTTACTGAAGCATGGTTATGATTCTCGTCGTCCTGCTCGTCATCGCCGGATTTGTTGTTTTTACTTATAACAGATTGATTGCCTTGATTGAAGCTATTCGCAACAATCAAAAACAAATCGATATTCAATTGGATCGACGATTTAAAGTATTTGAATCGCTAATTAATGTCGTTAAAAAATATATGGATTATGAACAAACAACTTTGAAAGATGTGGTTGCATTACGTAGCCAAGCTGAACAAGCAAAAGCAAATGGAGATGAGGCTGGTCGTATTGCAGCTGAAAATAAAATTTCATCTATCGCATCGAATATTAATGTCGTGTTTGAGCAATATCCTGATTTGAAAGCAAATCAAAACTGCATGCAATTACAGGAAGAAATTGTTAGCACTGAAAATAAATTGGCTTATGCAAAACAATCTTATAACGACAGTATTGAAACTTATAATGCTAATAAAAAATCTTTTTTTACTTCGATGATTGTTGGTGCATTTAAAAGTAAATTAGATTTTGATTTTCCATATTGGCAATTATCTGAAGCTAAAGTGGCGGAACAGGAAAATTATACGGTTAAATTATAAAACGACTTTGTCATTCCCGCGAAGGCGGGAACCCATTGTGAATTACTCTGAATGGATTCCCGCCTTCGCGGGAATGACAAAATAATTCGCGTAAAGGACTAGATAATTTGCGAAAAGACAAAATAAAGAGATTAAGACATGACTAAGCCACTCGATCAATTTGCTCAAGCCTCTGCCGATTGGCGCGCTAACATTCGCACCAACAATCGAAAAACTTTTTTTGTTATGGGAATGTTTGTTTTTATTTATCTCGCAATCGGTATTTTAGTTGATATGTACATTTATACCGGTCAGTTTCCACAAGCTACTTTAGAAAATATTTTTCTGGGATTAATTACTTTTAAACTTTTTCCACTCGTAACATTAATCATGCTTGCTATTGCAGTGATATCGTTATTAATTACTTTTAGCTTTCACGATAAGATAATGCTTATGGGAACAGAATATCGCGAAATTACCCCTAACACAGCACAAAGCACCGCTGAACAACAGCTCTATAATGTTGTTGAAGAGATGAAAATTGCAGGTAATTTAAATTTTATGCCGCGTGTTTATATTATCGAGGCAGATTATATGAACGCATTTGCCAGCGGCTACAGTGAAAAATCCGCGATGGTCGCAATCACGCGTGGATTAATGCAAAAATTAAATCGTGCAGAATTACAAGCTGTCATGGCACATGAGCTCAGCCATATTCGACATTTAGATATTAAACTCACTCTCATGGCTTCCGTATTAGCTAACTTGATGGTGATGATTCTTGATATCTTTTTTTATAATGCTATATTTTCTCGACGTCGCTCAGACGAACGCTCTGGAAATGCTCTACTTTTTGTGATTATTACTTTACGTTATCTCTTACCGATTATTAATGTTTTATTACTGCTATACCTCAGTCGAACACGTGAATACATGGCAGATGCGGGATGCGTGCAATTAACCAGAGACAACCAAGCACTCGCCTCAGCTCTACTCAAAATTAATAATGATCATCAAGAAAATCAAACTGCTTATAGCGCAGCTTATCAACAAACTCCACATGAAAATGTGAGACGTGAAGCGTATATTTTCGATCCCGTCCAAGCTGGAATTGAAAGCACAGGTTCTTTGACAGATATGTTTTCGACACATCCCAATTTGCGAGATCGTTTGGCCGCTTTAGGTTTTAAATATGAATCAAAATAAAATGATAACGAGGATGGGAAAATATATGCGTAAAATAATAAAGAAAAATTTAATCTTTTTTTTATGGATAATATTAAGTAGTTTGATTGGAACCGCAAATGCATATCCAACACTTTCAAATAAATTAACTCCTCATATCGTCGAAATTCCCGGTGGAAAAATTGAATACTATCGATTTGGCCACGGCACTCCATTGGTATTAATTACTGGCTATTTTGCGAATGTTAAATCTTGGAGCTATTCTTTTCTAAAAACATTAGCAACAGACCATGATGTGATAATTTTAGATAACCGTAATGTCGGCGGCTCGAGTAATTCATCAAAAAAATATCGAGCTATTGATCTAGCAAGTGATGTCAATAATTTATTAAAATCACTCAACATTTCACATGCTGATATTTTTGGAATTTCAATGGGCGGTATGATTGCACAGCAATATGCGATTAGTTACCCACAATCGGTTGATCATTTGATATTAATGAATACGTTTATTGCTGGTCAACAACCTGCTTTGCCGAGTAAAAAAATTCAGGCTGATTTTTATAATATGCCCAAGGGAAAATTCAAACAATATTTGTTGGCGTTACGCGTATTATTTCCACCACAAACACGTGCCAAAATGTTTTTTGTATTTTTACATGATCGATTTAATCCGAACACAGTAGAAGCTCCGTTATCACCGACAGTTGTGAAGCAACAACAAAAATTAGTATTCGCTTGGATAAAAGATACCTATGCACTGCAAAAAATCAAAGAATTAAAAATACCAGTCTTAATCATGAGTGGTGGAATGGATTATGTTATTCCTTCTGTTAATTCGGATGTATTAAACAAAGAAATTCCGCATTCTAAATTAATACGATGGGAAGATGGTGGACATGCCATGATTTTCCAATATCCAGTTGCCATGGCAAAAGTGATTAACGACTGGTTGAGAAATTAGAAACCGACTTTTAATTATTTCATTCGCAAAAAATTATATGCTATGATTTTATCGGTTTTGTGTTAAGGAAAACACTGTGCATATTCGTTCATGGATGATAGCCGGATTACTTTGTTTTACTGCCTCGGCTCATGCTTCGTCATTCCCGCATTTTGGCGGCTCACTCACTCTTCCTATCATCACCAAAGACCCTCAATATTTGAAAGGATACCGCGCTGCACTCTGGTATCAGCCTGACTCTTTCCTTTGGAGCCACGTCCATGTTTTTTTTGACGCCTCATTCGGGCATTGGTGGGTCACCAACAATACACCGTACAAAAGTCTAAATATTTACTCTATTGCGCCTGTTTTCCGATATTATTTCACCCAAAATCGATACGTTTCTCCTTTTTTAAATGCCAGTATTGGACTAGCCTATTTAACACGCACCCGGCTTAACACTCAAAATTTAGGCATGCATTTTGCTTTTCAAGACCAATTAGGTTTAGGGGTCACTTTAGGCGCCAAACATCAGTTTTCCGTGACTTTAAGCGCTATGCATTATTCAAACGGCTCTTTATGTAGAAAAAATGCGGGAATTACCATCCCTCTGGTGATTAATGCCGAATATGGCTTTGCCTAAAGAAAGTCAATCGCGGTAGAATTTGGCAAATTATGAGAATCCGAAAACCATGCGAAAAAGAATTGCCATTAAAGATCATTACCAGGAAATAAAACTGATTAATCAGCGATGTATTACTATTCTGGTAATTATGATTCTTTTGATTATTCTACTCATCTCACGATTAACTTTTTTACAATTAATGAACCATGATCACTTTACCACTCTTTCCCAAAAAAACTGGCTTGACCTCGTACCACTCGAACCGACTCGGGGATTAATCTACGATCGTAATGGGGTATTATTAGCCGAAAATATTCCTATTTATAGCTTGGATATCATCCCCAATAAAATTATTAATATGCCTAAAACGCTCTCTGAAATTGCCAAAATCATTCCTATCTCGGATGATGATATTGCTCAATTTCATCGAGAATTAAAGCAACATCGACGTTTTGATGAAGTGACACTCAAACTTAAATTATCAGAAGATGAAGTCGCACGTTTTTCAGAAATGCAATATCGCTTTCCCGGTGTTAAAGTCAAAGCACGACTCATGAGACACTATCCTTTTGTGAATAGCTTAAGCCATGTTCTAGGTTACGTCGGACGTATTAATATCGATGAACTACAAGAAATTGATGCGACAAATTATAGTGCGACTAATTACATCGGCAAATTAGGTATCGAAAAATATTATGAAGATGAACTGCATGGTTCAGTCGGTTATGAGCAAGCTGAAAATGATGCCAGTGGCCAAGCCTTGCGTGTTTTAAATCAAATTAAGCCTGTCCCTGGGAAAAATTTATATTTAACCCTGGATAGCAAACTACAAACCGCTGTAGAACAAGCGCTGGAAGGACACCGTGGTGCCGTGGTGGCAATTCAACCGGCTACAGGACAAATTTTAGCAATGGTCAGTGAGCCTTCTTATGATCCCAATTCGTTTGTAACTGGGATTAATAATACCGATTTCCAAGCACTTCAAGATTCGCCAGACCGTCCTCTTTATAATCGTGCTTTGCGCGGCTTATATCCATTTGGCTCAACCATTAAGCCATTTATTGCATTAGGTGGATTGGATTCTGGTGTTGCTTCACCCGATGCGACTATTTATGACCCAGGTTGGTATAAATTACCCACTAGCAGTCATATATTTCACGACCATAAACGAGGCGGTCATGGCATCATTAATATTACACGCGCCATTATCAGTTCATGTGATACTTATTTCTTTGATTTAGCCCACAGACTGGGCATTCTTCGCCTTGATGCTATTTTAACAAAGTTTGGTTTTGGGCAAGCGACCGGCGTTGATCTCGAAGAGGAATTAATTGGTACCGTCGCCTCACCCACCTGGAAACGCAAAGTCAAAGGTATTTCCTGGTACGAAGGAGATACGTTGAATTCAGGAATTGGGCAAGGTTTTATGAACGTGACTCCGCTCGAATTGGCAACCGGTGTCACCGTGTTGGCAAACCGAGGCAAACGAATGGTTCCTCATCTCTTACTGGCTGAACAAGAACCAGGAAAATCAATCGAAATGCAAAAATCTACCCATTTAGCACCCTATGATGTTCATGACCCTAACACGTGGAATATTGTGATTAAAGCCATGCAAGGCGTTTTGACTGCACCGGGTGGAACAGGGTTCCATTTCGGTAAAATCGGCCCTTATACCGTTGCAGCAAAAACAGGTACCGCTCAAAACCATACGATTAAAGTTTATAATCTCAACATGAGTGAAGATCATGAGGATCAGAGCAAATTACCAGAAAGATTGCGCGATAATTCACTTTTTATTGCATTCGCACCCGTTGAAAATCCACAGATTGCCATTGCCGTTATTGTTGAGAATTATGCGGCAGCCAGCCAAGTGGCGCGAAAAATTTTAGATTATTATTTAATTGGTCCACCGCTAGTGTTTCCGATAGCGCCTGTCAATAAAACGAAAACCCAAGGAACTAGCGTCAATGTCATTCACTAGTGCTATCAAATATCGTTTAACGAAACCTGAGGGAAGTGGATCCGGGTATAGATCTTTTTGGCAATATATCCATATTGATGTGCCGTTGCTAATTTGTATTTTATTATTAATCTCAGCTGGTTTGATTATTTTATACAGCGCTAGCAGTCAAGATTTACCAAAAATTGAACAACAGGCGATGCATATTGGTTTAGGGTTTGCGCTGATGGTTTTTTTCGCCCAAATTAAACCGACGACTTACCAACGTTGGGCCCTCTGGATTTATCTCCTTGGTATTATATTACTCGTGGCTGTATTGGGAGTCGGTCATATTGGCAAAGGAGCTGAGAGATGGCTCAATTTAGGTTTTATCCGCTTTCAACCTGCAGAAATGATGAAACTGGCACTCCCAATGTTTCTTGCTTGGCATTATCATCGAATTCATTTGCCGCTTTCAATGTCTGCCATTATTTTTTCTGCCATTGCTATTTTCATTCCCGTCTTGTTAACTGCTAAGCAACCTGATTTAAGTACAGCGTTACTGTTGGTAATAGCAGGGGGAAGTGTTTTATTGCTTGCGGGTTTGAGCTGGTATCTGATAATTGGTTTACTGGGGCTTGGTGCGCTCAGTGCACCGATGATCTGGTATTTGTTACATGATTATCAACGGCAACGCGTACTGACCTTTCTTAATCCAGAGCGTGACCCTCTCGGAGCGGGCTATCACATTATTCAATCAAAAATTGCCATTGGATCAGGCGGATTGTTTGGTAAAGGCTGGTTAAATGGAACACAATCTCATCTACAATTTTTACCAGAACATACCACTGATTTTATTTTTGCGGTATGTGGTGAAGAATTCGGTTTGATGGGGAACTTGATTTTAATTTTTATTTTTATGGCTATTATTGGCCGCGGGCTTTATATCACTATGCATGCACAAGATACTTTTAATAGATTGCTTGCAGGAAGCTTAACACTTACCTTTTTTGTTTCATTCTTTGTTAATATGGGCATGGTCACTGGAATACTGCCAGTCGCAGGTCTACCCCTCCCTTTAGTGAGTTACGGTGGGTCTTCGATGATGACGCTAATGGTGAGTTTCGGTATTCTAATGTCGATACAAACGCATAGGAAATTACTGACCACATAAGATTTTTATCAGAAAAGGATAGAACATGTTACAACGGTTTTTAGGATTATTTTGGATAATTATTTTTCTACCTCAGGTGGCTTTGGCCAGTTTTGCTGACCAACCCAATGTTAAAAATTTTATTGATAAGATGGCAGCTAAGCATCATTTTGTTAAATCTGAACTGGTTACTCTTTTTGATCAAGTCAAAGTGAGGCCTGTGGTTATCCAAAGTGTGAAAACACCGTTGGAAGCAAAACCTTGGTATGTTTATCAGACTTTGTTTGTGACTCAATGGCGTATTCGTGAAGGCGTTGCATTTTGGAATAAATACCATGAAGCGTTGGAACGAGCAGAGAAAAAATACGGTGTTCCTGCCAGTATCATTGTCGCAACAATTGGTGTTGAAACAAAATATGGCACAAACAATGGAGAGCATCGCGTTATCGATGCACTATCCAGCATCGCCTTCAGTAATTCACCCCGCGCACCTTTTTTTCGAAGTGAGCTAGAACAATTTTTATTACTGGTACGTGAGCAGCATTTGAATCCACTTAAAGTATTAGGTTCATATGCTGGTGCAATTGGCCAACCCCAATTTATGCCAAGCAGCTATCGTTATTATGCGGTGAATTTCTCAGGCAATTCTAAAATTGACTTAACCAATAACGAGATAGATGTCATTGGCAGCATTGCAAATTATTACAATAAACATGGCTGGAAGACGAATCAACCGGTTGCAGAAAGAACTCATATCCAGCCACAACCCTTTAATTTCTTAACCCATAACAATCAGCCAACTCTGCCCTCTTTCGGTAATCAAAAAACAAAATTAATTGAATTAAAAGGTTATTTTGGCAGAGAGTACTGGATTGGATATCCTAACTTTGCTGTCATTAAACGCTACAATCCAAGCGATTTATATGCCATGGCGGTATATCAATTGAGCTACCATATTTCTATGTTAAAAGGGAAAACAGACAATGCATAAGTTAAGTCTAAGACAAATTTGCAATGTGTTTTTTATTGGGATTTTATTATTACTTAATAGCTGCAGCACAACCAGAAAAGATGGACCGCCTTCTTACAATGTCGATGTTTCTAAAATACCGGATGCAGTGCCACAATCTGAACCACGAAGCAAGTATGGCAATTTAGCTTCTTATCGTGTGTTTGGAAAACAATATCATGTCATGAACTCTAGTAAAGATTATGAAGAACAAGGTATTGCTTCTTGGTATGGGACAAAGTTCCATGCGCAGCGCACATCAAGCGGTGAACGATATAATATGCTGGCAATGACCGCAGCACATAAAACACTACCTTTACCGACTTATGTTCAAGTGACCAATTTAAAAAATGGTAAAAAAATTATTGTTAAAGTAAATGATAGAGGCCCATTTGAAGCAAATCGTTTGATCGATTTATCTTATGTCGCAGCAAAAAAATTAGGTATGCTCGGCCATGGGACGACATACGTGGACGTGAAAGCAATAGATCCCACCCGATATGACAGAAATAATTTCAACAAACCAGTGCATACAGAAGATTTCTATATTGCGAAGAATGGTATAAAAACACAGCCGCCTGAAAACACACTGCATTATGCAAATAACACCAAAAATGTAAATCATTCTGTTCATCAACATTCAAAGTCTGTTTATTTACAAGTAGGCGCGTTTAGAAATAAAGTGTTAGCTGAGAATATGAAAATGCGCGTAGGCAAAGTGGTTAAATCTCCAATCAAAATAACCCGATTGGCTCGCAGCAAAAAATTATACCATGTGCAAATTGGACCTATCAAAGATGGAGTAGCAGCCAAACATATCACGCAACAACTAAAAGCAGCAGGCGTTTCATCTAAACAAACACTCGAGGAGGTTTAGCAATTGCTAAATATATTGATATCTATCATTGGTATCATAGTTACTTTACTTCTTATTATAGGAATACATGAATTTTCACATTTCATTGTTGCCAGATTATTAGGAATTAAAGTGCTCCGTTTTTCTATTGGTTTTGGAAAAAAACTTTGGAGTTGCTTCGATAAAAAAGGAACGGAATATGTCATAGCTGCTATCCCACTCGGTGGCTATGTCAAAATGCTGGATGCAAAAGAAGAGACAGTGAGCATTGATGATTTACCGCTGACGTATGATCATCAACCGTTTTATAAAAAATTTCTAGTGGTTGTTGCTGGCCCTTTATCTAATTTGCTATTAGCTTTCGTATTATACTGGATGCTTTTCATGATGGGATTTTCTAGTATTGCGCCTATCATTGGCAAAATTACACCCCACTCTATTTTTGCTGAAGCTGGTATCAAATCCAATGTTGAAATTACTCGAATAGATAATATTCCCACTTCCAGCTGGATGGGAGTCTTAATACGCATTTTGTCTCGCACAGGCGATACAAGCAAAATGCAAATTGGAGTGAAACCGCTTGATAAACAAACGTTGCAAGAATATCAAATTAATCTCGCAAATTGGCATATGGATAATTTAAAACCTGATCCGTTGACCAGTTTAGGTATCGAACCATACGAACCAGAAATTCCAGCTATTATCGACAAAATTAATGCTAACTCACCTGCTGCAGAATCTGATTTGAGTAGTGGCGACAAAATTCTCGCTATAAATGGAAAAAAAATAGCAAATTGGCTTGAATTAGTCACTGAAATCGATAAACGTCCCACAGAAAAAATAAATCTCACCATTGAACGTGCAAAAAAGCAATATAACATCTCAGTTACAACAGGTTCAGAGCGAGATTTATTATTTAAAAAGCATGGTTTTTTAGGAGTGACGCCACAGTTTAAATGGCCAGACAATTTAATTCATAAAAATCAATACAATCCTTTTATCGCTCTATCACATGCTTGGCAAAATACAATGGATTTTACTTATTTGAATTTAGTCATCATTGGAAAATTATTTACAGGTAAAGTGTCATTACAAAGTTTAGGTGGACCTATTTCAATTTTTCAAACTGCAGGAACAGCATTAAACCAAGGAATTGCGCCATTCTTAAGTTTTCTTGCTTTTTTGAGTATCTCTATCGGAATTATTAATATTTTTCCTATTCCTGGTTTAGATGGTGGACACTTATTATTTCAAACAATAGAGGCCATCATACGACGTCCTATCTCTGATCGTGTGCTAGCGCTTTTTTATAGAATAGGTTTTATTCTAATATTTTTGCTGATAGTACAATCTATTATAAATGACGTGCTACGACTCTAAAAAATGACAACATCAACAAAACAAAATCCCCCAGCCATTGTGTTAGAAAATATTTTTCTCTCATATGATTATGGTAAAGAAATTTTATTTGCCCCCCTCAACTTAAGATTATCACCAGGTAAGTGGAGCTGTTTACTGGGAACCAGCGGGGTGGGGAAAAGTACATTACTAAAATTAATCGCCGGTTTAATTCCAGGAAAAATACCAGGCGAAAATTTTCAGGGAAAAATTAGTGGTGACAATAACCTTTGCATTTCAAAACACGTTGCCTATATGGCTCAAACTGATTTATTACAACCATGGTTTACAGCTCTTGATAATGCTTTATTAGGTTATCGATTACGAGGACCTATTTCTAACGAACTATTAGCACAAGCAAAAAAATTATTTTTACTAGCCGGATTAAAAGGAGCTGAAAAAAAATATCCACGACAATTATCGGGTGGCATGCGACAACGTGTTGCGTTGATACGTACATTGTTAGAAGAAAAACCAATTGTTTTGATGGATGAACCCTTTTCTGCAGTTGATACAATTACTCGATTTCAATTACAAACTCTAGCTGCGGAGTTATTAAAAAATCGCACTGTTGTCTTGGTAACGCACGATCCGCTCGAAGCGTTGCGCTTAGCAGATGACATCTATATTTTATCTGGAAATCCTGTCAACGCTAAACGGGTTATACAATTAGAAAGTACGGCGCCACGAAATATGGATAATGCCGAATTTATTCAATATCAAGGAAAATTATTCGACGCTTTAACAAGTGGCTCAGAGGTTTAAGCATGAAATTATTTTTACGTGGTTTGTTAGTTTTACTTGGAATTACTGCTCTTTGGCAACTGATAATTATTATTTTTGATTTGCCAGTTTATATTTTACCGACACCAGTCAGTGTGTTATCAACTTTCTTGCAACGTTTTACGCTTATCATGCATGAAACAAAAATTACAGTGATCGAAACAGTTTTAGGGCTAGCATTAGGATTAATACTGGGTAGTCTTGCAGCATTATTAATGGCATCATTCAAATCATTTAGCTTTTGGGCTCTACCTATTTTAGTGATCAGCCAAGCAATTCCTACTTTTGCAATCGCACCATTATTTGTAATTTGGTTTGGCTATGGCATGATTTCGAAAATTGCTACTGCTGTTATTATGATATTTTTTCCCATTACCAGTAGCTTTTTTGATGGGCTTTGTCGAACGGATCAAGAATGTTTAGATCTCGCTCAAACAATGAATGCAAAAAAATGGCGATTTTTTTGGTTTATTCGAATACCTGCTGCTCTTCCGAGTTTAGCATCAGGTTTGAGGGTGGCAACAGTTGCCGCACCCATCGGCGCAATTGTGGGAGAATGGGTTGGGGCCAGTCAAGGATTGGGATTTTTAATGTTGAATGCGAACGCCAGAATGCAAATAGATTTAATGTTTGCTGGATTATTTGTGCTAATTGTTTTTTCATTGATTTTATATTTTATTGTTGATAAAAGTTTAAAATTATTGATACCTTGGGCATAAGATATTTTAATGACAGATAACGATGGAGATAATAATGAAAAAAATATTTTTGAGTATCATTTTTTTTACGACTATATTAATTTGTTCAACCACTGAAGCCGCTGAAAAATTAACTGTCTTACTTGACTGGTTTGCTAATCCTGATCATGCGCCTTTATTTGTTGCTGAACAGCAAGGTTATTTCAAAGAAGCTGGACTGGATGTCAGTTTAATTGGGCCTGCTGATCCATCTGATCCTCCCAAATTAGTTGCTGCAGGAAAAGCAGATATTGCTATCACCTATGAACCACAATTTATTGAGCAAGTTGATCAGGGATTACCACTGGTTCGAATCGCAACTTTAATTGATAAACCGCTAGATTGTCTCGGAGTTTTAAATGATAGCTCGATCAAAAAAATAAGTGATTTAAAAGGCAAGCGAATCGGCTATAGCAACGGCGGCGGGGTAACCAGCGCCACTCTGAAAATCATGTTGGAAAAAAATGGTCTTACGCTCAATGATGTGGAATTAATTAATATTCATTATGATTTAACCCAAGCATTATTATCTAAGAAAATGGATGCTGTCACAGGAATCATGCGAACATTTGAAGTAATTCAACTGGAATTAGCTAACCATCCGGCAAGAATATTTCTACCTGAAAAAAACGGTGTCCCGACCTATAATGAATTAATTTTAGTTATTAATAAAAAAAATCTAAATGACAAGCGTTTTCAAAAATTCGTTGCCGCACTACAAAAAGGCGTAGATTACTTACAGAAACATCCTGATGAAAGCTGGAAGTTATTTGTTAAATCCCACCCTGAGCTCGATGACAAACTCAATCAACGTGCCTGGGTTGCTACTCTTCCCTATTTTGCAAAACATCCTGCTGAATTTAATTCAATTGAATGGCAAGCATTTGCCAAATTTATGCAGCAGAATAATTTAATTAAAAACACTCAGCCTATGAGTCATTACGCAATCAACTTAAATCATTAGAGATTTTTATGCCAATTAATATACTTGCATTTGTAATAATCGTAATTTTAGTTATGACGGTTATTATATTATTAATGCGTCAACATGCTAAACAACAAGATTTGCAGACTTTGAAAATATTTCAAGACACATTACATAAAGGATTTCAAGAAACTCGTTTACAAGTTAAAGAAGCATTGAATGATTATTCTAATGATTTGGGTAAACGAGTCGATCACCTTACTCATACGACTGATTTGCGACTCAAAGAAATCAATCATCAGGTCGAAAAACGCTTAGCGGATGGTTTTGAAAAAACCAACGAAACATTTAGCGATGTAATCAAACGTCTTGCTTTAATTGATGGAGCACAAAAAAAAATTACAGAATTATCAAATAATGTAATCAGCCTACAAGAAATTTTAACGGATAAACGTTCACGTGGCGCTTTTGGTGAAGTACAGCTTTCTGCACTCATACGAAACATTATGCCTGAGACCCATTTTTCAATGCAACATACTTTAAGCAATGGCAAAAGAGCAGACTGTATTTTATTTTTGCCTGAACCAACGGGAAATATTACGATTGATGCTAAATTTCCTTTAGAGAATTTTAGAATTTTAATTGATTCAAATACCCCCACTTTAGAAAAAAAGAATGCAGAAACCCAGTTCAAAATTGACATTCGTAAACATATTCAAGATATATCAGAAAAATATATTATTCCTGGAGAAACAGCTGATGGAGCAATTATGTTTATTCCTGCTGAAGCTGTTTTTGCAGAAATTCATGCAAGACATGCTGATTTAATTGAAATGGCTCATCGCGCTAAAGTCTGGATTGTTTCGCCAACTACCTTGATGGCAATTTTGACTACCGCACGAGCCGTATTAAAAGATGACGCCACACGTCAACAACTACATATTATACAAAAACACTTACTTTTATTAGCAGCCGATTTTGATCGTTTTCAAAAAAGGATGGATAATCTTGCACGTCATATTGAACAGGCACATTCTGATGTTACTGAAGTCCATACATCTGCAAAAAAAATAACACAACGGTTTGGCCAGATCGAAAAAGTTGAATTAGAAAGTGTTTCTACTCATCAACCCAATGCTACTTCTTTAATGGAATAATAGCAGAAAAAAGTATTTGGTATTTTGTACATTTTTAGTATAATAAATCAATTTACCTATTTTGCACGTATGGAGATTAACTATGAGGAAGCTAAGTTTAGCTCTATTGGCATCATTTATTAGCGTAGGTGTTTACGCAGCAGATAATTCCAATCTAAATGATATTCTAAATAAAACACTTGAGAAACAATCCAAAAATACAAATCCTACGACTATTGTTTATGGTGGAAAGGATATATCTCGTTCCATTGTTGCTGTTGCACATGAATTTAGCTGGACTAAACAACAGGTTTTTGTTGGATAGGGTTCTTTGTGAACTAAAGTCTATTGATAAATTTTTTTGTTATGAATCTTTTCCCACGCGAGAAGGGTTTTTAGCATAGATAAGAAAAATGAAAAACCCTTAATTTTCTAAAACAATTTTAGCTTTTTTAATCAAGCTATCTTTATATAGCTCATATTCCAACGTACCATCTGAAGTTTGAATTTGATCAGAAAATGCTTGATATTGTTCTTTTGAAACAAGAGCGTTACCTGGTTTACTATCAACCAATCCGACAACTGCATATCCAGTCGATATTTTGATTGCAGCATAATTCACTTTTTTATTTTCTAACGGACTCGGAATTTCAAATGCTTTTTCAACAATGGCTTGACCAATTTTCGTCGAATGGCGGCCAATAAATCCCGAATTAATCCAATTTAGATGATATTCATGGCTTATTTGATCCGGCAGCAATTTTCCTGCTTGCAATCTGGTAGTAATTTCATCGGCTAAATTAGACAGTTTTTCATTTATAGCTATTTCTTTTAACTTATCTTCTATTTGATTTTTTACTGTTGCAAGAGGAACTATTGCAGCAGGCATATGCGTCTTAACACGCAAAACTACAGCAGAAGAAGGATCTAATTGAATAAGATCGCTATTATTTTGAAGGTTTAATACATCATTACTGAATGCGACTTCGCGAACTTTATTATTGGATGTTAGATCTTTCCCACCTTTTTCTTTGGTAAATAATCCGCTGGTTTGAATAGGCATTCCCAATTCTTTAGATGTAGATTGCAATGAATCTGGATGTTCGTAAGATAAACTAGCAACTTTTTCTCTGATATCAGCAAACTGCTCTTCTGCTTTTTGACGTTTAAACGCGTCTTTAACTTTATCCTTCACTGCAGCATAAGATTCAACAAGTGGCATCTTATATGCAATAACTTTTATAAGCACAAGACCTTTTTCAGTTGGAACTAATGATGACAGCTCACCTTGCTTAGTAAGATTAGCCACCACTTTTTGTAAATCAACTGGGATCTGAGTCAGTGAATGCCAGCTATTTAATTGATTCTCTCTCACTAATGCATATTGTTTTGCGAGCGATGCGAAATCAGAACCGCTATTTGCTAACTTAATGACTTCACCCATTTTAAGTTGTGCTTTTTTTACATCATCCGCTGTGGCATTAGGCGACACTGGCAATGTTAAAACATCCAACTGCCATTCAGTGGGCGATGAAAATGAACTGGAGTTATCATTGTAAAAATTCTTTAGCTGTTCTTCAGATGGCTGAATCTTATTAGCTAAATCATTTGTTGATAATAAGATATATTCAATATTGACTTGTTCTGATGTTTTAAACTCGTCTTGATGTTGAGCATAGTACGCAGCTATCTTTTCTTCAGAAATACTGACGGGTTGCCGATTAAAATAATCTTGGGGAATGACTAAGTATTGAAAACTACGCTCTTGCCCAATTAAAGCTATTGAATCTTTAATCTCATTTGGCATGGCAAATGATGTAAATAAAATACCTAATCGAGGTTGATCAATCAATAAAGTAGCTTTGATCATTTCAATAAAATCAGTAGCACTAAATAGCAATGTATTTAAAGCTTGTTGGAAACGAGCCACAGAAAATTCGCCGTTAATTTGAAATTCGGGCATGCCTTGTAAGAAACTATCAATCTGTTCCGGAGTTACACGATAATTGTCTTTTAAAGATGATTGTTCTAAAACTTGAAAACTCACCAAAGTCTGCAAAGCACGAGATTTTAATCCTGATTCTGCTTCAGCGGGTAATTGTGCAGTACCCAACTGCATTTGCATTTGACGACGCAAACGCTCATAAGCGACATTCAGTTGATTTTTTGAAATTTCTATTCCATTGACCTTGGCTACTACATTACTACTGCCAGCGCCCATAAAATAACTGTGAATACCCCATAGGGCAAAAGAAAGAATGAGAATAGATATAATAACTCCAGCTATCCATCCCTGTGTATTATCACGAATGCTCTGCAGCATATCTGAATATCTCGCAAAATATCATAAAAAAAGGCGCATCTTTTTTGGCTATCTCTAAACTAGAGCACCTCTAAAGATACACCTTCTAAGTCATTATTTGGCGGAGTGGACGGGACTCGAACCCGCGACCCTCGGCGTGACAGGCCGATATTCTAACCAACTGAACTACCACTCCTACTTTTTATTACTACCACTCGAAAGCCAGAAATTTATCTAACCTCTTTCAATATGGTGGGTGCTGAGGGGTTTGAACCCCCGACCCTCGCCTTGTAAGGGCGATGCTCTCCCAGCTGAGCTAAGCACCCGAAATGAGCAGGCTAATGTATACTCCTGCGACACTTTTGGCAACACTTTTAAAACATATTTAATGAATTTTTTTCATTAAATTTAAACTTTATGCTTCAACAACTTCTTTTACTTTTACAGCGTCTTTTAATGCTTTTCCTGCTTTAAAGCCAACCACTTTTGCCGCTTTAATCTTAATCTCTTGCCCTGTCTGAGGGTTTCTACCTTTTCTTGCAGCGCGTTCACGCACAACAAAAGTGCCGAAATTAACTAACACGACTGGTTCATCTTTTTTTAATGAACCTGTAATCGCATCAATCACAGCACCTAGGGCACGTTCTGCAGCAGCTTTCGTAATCTCTGCTTTATCTGCAATAAGTTCAACAAGCTCTGTTCTATTCATATGACCTCTGCTTCTTTCTATCCATGGTTTATAACGAACTCAAACTTGCAATTTGCTACAGTTTCGATTGAAGTGTGATTTATACCAACACGAGGAAACCTATGTCAAGCATTGTATTCAAATTTATAATTTTTTATTTTTTAACTTAAACATTTAAATTTAAAAAAACATTTTTTATTTTTTAAAAATAAAAAAATCCTGGAATGCTTGACATACAAACAATCCAGGATCTTATTTTTTAACTTGAAAAGAAAAAATTAGTGAGTACGTATACGCTCACCTCTGCGTAATTTTTTTTGTGCGCCACTAATAATTCCTTTCGATTTTGTTTTTAACTTTTTGCTTTTACGAATTTTCATTGCATGCGAATTATCGTTTAATGCAAAAGCTAATACTTCATCTATCCAACGAACAGATTTGATATCTAAATCTTTCTTTATATTATCAGGTATCTCTTTCAGATCTTTCATATTCTCTGCAGGAATAATAACATTTTTTATACCACCTCGATGTGCTGCCAACAATTTTTCTTTAATACCACCTACTGCTAATACTTCTCCACGCAATGTTATTTCACCTGTCATTGCATAAGTTGATCTAACGGGTGTTTGTGTGATAACTGAAACCAAAGCAGTACACATACTGATACCCGCACTAGGCCCATCTTTAGGTGTTGCACCTTCTGGAACATGTATGTGTATATCATGCTTATCAAAAAAGTTTTTATTAATTCCAAGCAAAGGAGCTCGAGAACGAACGACTGTTAAGGCTGCTTGAATTGATTCCTGCATAACACCACCTAGTTGACCTGTGTAAGTGGTTTTTCCTTTTCCAGGCAAGGTAACAGCTTCAATCTCCAGTAATTCCCCACCGACTTCAGTCCATGCAAGTCCTTTCACTTGGCCGATCTGATCTTTCTCTGCAGCAACATCATAACGATAACGTCTTACGCCAAGATATTGTTCGAGATCAGTCACTTCAATTATTTTTTTCTTTGCTTTGGTTTTCAATAAAATTTCTTTAACAACTTTACGGAAAATTTTTGATATTTCCCTTTCTAAATTACGTACCCCTGCTTCACGAGTATAGTGCTGTACGATATAACGTATCGTTTGTTCAGGAATAGCAACTTCTAATTTTTTTAAGCCATTGACTTCCATTTGTTTTGGAATGAGATGACGCATTGCAATATTAATTTTTTCACTTTCTGTGTAACCCGGTATACGAATAATTTCCATTCGATCACGTAAAGCGGGAGGTATGTCTAACGTATTAGCCGTCGCAACAAACATCACATCTGATAAATCATAATCTACTTCTAAATAATGATCGTTAAACGAATGGTTTTGCTCCGGATCTAACACTTCAAGTAATGCTGAAGCGGGATCACCGCGAAAATCCATTGCCATTTTGTCAATTTCATCTAACAAAAAGAATGGATTATTTACATCTGTTTTCGAAATTTTTTGAACTATTTTTCCGGGCATTGCCCCGATGTATGTTCGGCGATGCCCACGAATTTCGGCTTCATCACGAACGCCACCTAATGACATGCGCACAAACTTACGTCCAGTTGCATTTGCAATGGATTGACCTAAAGAGGTTTTACCAACCCCAGGAGGACCAACCAAACAAAGTATAGGGCCTTTTAATTTTTTCACTCTCTTATTAACAGCAAGATATTCAAGAATTCTCTCTTTCACTTCCCTTAATCCATAGTGTTCTTCTTCGAGAATTTTTTCAGCATCGGCAAGACTAACTTGCAATTTAGATTTATTTTTCCATGGCAATCCTACCATCCAATCTAAATAATTTCGTGAAACAGTTGCTTCAGCTGACATAGGCGACATCATTTTTAATTTGTTCAGCTCTATGTTACATTTTTCTTTTCCTTCGGCAGACATCCCTGCTTTTTCAATTTTTTTAGCAAGAGCTTCTAATTCATTAGGCACATCTTCCAACTCACCCAATTCTTTTTGTATTGCTTTCATTTGTTCGTTTAAATAATATTCGCGCTGAGTTTTTTCCATTTGTCGCTTGACTCGACCACGAATTTTTTTCTCAACTTGCAGTAAATCAATTTCAGACTCCATAATTCCAACAAGCTTTTCTAATCTTTTCGCAAGATCCATTATCTCAAGGATTTTTTGCTTTTCTTCTAGTTTTAGCGATAAGTGAGCAGCTATGGTATCAGAAAGTCTACTACCATCTTCAATAGCCAATACAGATGCCAAAATTTCAGTTGGAATTTTTCGGTTTAATTTAACGTATTGTTCAAATTGCGATTTTAAAGATCGAATTAAAATCTCAATTTCGCGCGATTCAAAATTCACTTCTTCGATTAATTCAACGTCAGCTAAAAAATAATCTGTGTTATTTAAAAAACGAGCAACACGCGCACGTTTAACACCTTCAATTAATACTTTGACAGTGCCATCAGGAAGTTTCAGTAATTGTAGTACTGTTGCTAACGTTCCAATATGATAGATATCTTCTTCCGCTGGTTGATCATTAGCAGCACTTTTTTGCGTGGCTACGAGGATTTGTTTATCTGCAGCCATCGCTACCTCAAGCGCCTTAATAGAACGCTCACGACCAACAAATAGAGGAACAACCATATAGGGATAAACGATTACATCACGTAAAGGTAATACAGGAATGCCTAAAAGATTTTTTTCATTCTTGCTTGTTGTCATATTGAGCTCCTCTGTGAAGGCGAGTGGTTAGGCAACGTAAATTACACGCTGCCTATCATTAAGTATATGCGAGTTAAAGAAAGTTATCACTCAGAAGCAGCAAAAGCTTGCTCATTATTTTCATAGACTATAATCGGTGATGACTCACCTTTTATGCATGTCTCGTCAACAATGACTTTTGCCACATTTTGTAAAGAAGGTAGTTCATACATTGTATCTAAAAGTGCCTTTTCTAAAATAGAACGCAAACCTCGCGCACCAGTTTTCTTTTCCACACATCGTTCGGCGATCATCTGTAAAGCAGCATCCCGAAATTCAAGGGAAGCGCCTTCCATTTCAAATAACTTACGATATTGTTTAGCTAATGAATTTTTCGGTTCAGTTAAAATTTTAATAAGGGCAGCTTTATCCAATTCTTCTAAAGTAGCCACAACCGGTAAACGTCCAATTAACTCAGGTATCAAGCCAAATTTTATTAAATCTGCTGGTTCAACCTCATGGAATAATTGATCAATGGTCTTGGAATCCTGCTTACTATGAATCTCAGCTGAAAATCCTATTCCTGATTTTTCGGAGCGATCACGAATCACTTTCTCAAGGCCTGCAAAAGCACCTCCGCAAATAAATAGTATATTTTTTGTATCTACCTGAATAAACTCTTGTTGCGGGTGTTTGCGACCACCTTGTGGAGGCACGGAAGCAACAGTACCTTCAATTAACTTTAACAAGGCTTGTTGAACACCTTCGCCAGACACATCACGTGTAATCGATGGGTTTTCTGATTTACGCGAGATTTTATCTATTTCATCGATATAAACTATACCTGTTTGCGCTTTTGCAACATCATACTCACATTTTTGCAATAATTTCTGGATAATATTTTCAACATCCTCTCCCACATAACCCGCTTCAGTTAATGTAGTCGCATCAGCAATGACAAAAGGTACATTTAACATTCTGGCCAATGTTTCAGCCAGCAATGTCTTACCACTACCTGTTGGGCCGATAAGCAAAATATTACTTTTACTTAACTCAATTTCATTGTCTTTGTCTTTTTCTACGCCTTTACCTTTGAGTCGCAAACGCTTGTAATGATTATAAACAGCTACTGCTAATGTTTTTTTAGCAAGAGACTGTCCAACCACGTATTCATCCAATATCGTACGAATTTCTACAGGCGTCAGCAGGCGTGGTGCAGCATTTTCAGCAGTTTGAGCGTTATTAACTTCTTCATGAATAATCTCATTGCATAAAGATACGCATTCATCACAAACATAGACCGAAGGGCCCGCAATTAATTTACGAACCTCATGCTGGCTTTTACCACAAAATGAGCAATGCAATACTTTTTCTTTATTCCCATTATTTGCCATGCAATTAACCTCTTTTCAACTTAAATCAACCGTCTTAAATTCTAAATGGAGCCAATTTGTAAAAATTCAAGATCATGATGTTTTTTCTTTCTCTTTTGCAATGGTTCGTTCAGTTAGAATTTTATCAATCAATCTATATTCAAGCGCTCTTTCAGGGCTCATGAAATTATCGCGATCTGTATCTTTTGCAATAACTTCTTCTTGTTGACCAGTATGATGCGCGAGAATTTTATTTAAACGAGTACGAATTTTAAGAGTTTCTTCAGCATGAATCATAATATCGGAAGCTTGACCTTGCACCCCACCTAATGGCTGATGAATCATTACACGCGCATTCGGTAGGCAATATCGCTTACCTGCTGCACCACCCGCTAATAATAAAGCCCCCATACTCGCAGCTTGCCCCATGCACATTGTGCTGACAGCGGGTTTAATAAATTGCATCGTGTCATAAATGGCCAGACCTGCGGTTACCACACCACCGGGTGAATTAATATATAAAGAAATATCTTTATCTGGATTTTCCGATTCTAAAAACAAAAGCTGTGCTACAACCAAATTCGAAACAACATCATCAATTGGACCAACTATAAATATAACGCGATCTTTTAATAGCCTTGAAAATATATCGAAAGAACGCTCACCACGCGCGGTCTGTTCTACAACAATAGGAACGAGATTTGAAGTTGTTATCAAATTGATATCACTTTTGCTCATGGCCATTTCCTTGTTTATTTAACTTTAAAAATTATTTAAATATTAAGTATCGTTTAGCTATCAAAAAACAAGCTGTATTAAAAATACAGCTCATAAAATTAATTACTAATCAGTTCGTTATAACTCAGCATTTTTTCTATTACTTTTACATCTTTCAAAAGAGCTTCAACAACTTGCTCTTCTAAAATTTGCATTTCAATTTCAGCAAATGCACGCTTGTTTTTACCATACCAATCCATGACTTCTGCTGGATTTTCATAGGATGAAGCTAATTTAGCTAAATGAGCTTGCACTCTATTTTTATCAGCTGAAATTTTATGTTGCTTAATGATTTCAGCGACCAATAATCCCAATGCTACATTGCGTTTAGCTGCATCATTAAATGCATTCATTTCTTCTTGAGTATGCGAATGTTGATGCCCATGATTCGGGTGAACTTCGTCATGAATTCGACTTGCTTCACGCTCGATTAAAGCTTTAGGAATTTCCAGCGCATTTTGCTCAAGCATTTTATCAAAAATTTGGGCTTTTAATTTAGAGCTGATGACTCTCTCTAATTCACGCTCTAAATTTTTACGAATTTCAACGAGTAGATCTTCAGGCTTTCCGCTTTTAATACCTAATTTTTTAACGAAATTTTCATTGACTTCAGGTAATTCAGGTTGAGAAACACTAATCACTTTAATGGCAAATTCAGCCACTTTTCCAGCCACTTCAGCTGAAAAATAATTTTCTGGGAAAGTCACTTTGATGACCTTCTCTTCCCCCGCTTTCATTCCCAAAATACCTTCTTCAAATCCTGGAATCATCGATTTGCTACCAAGCACAATGGGATAATCATGTGCTTCGCCGCCAGCAAATACAATGCCATCAATGCTGCCACGAAAATCAATAACTACCTGATCTTTATCTTCAGCAACGCGATCCACTTTTTTCCAGGTTGTATGCTGCGAACGTAAATGATCTATAACACGTTGTGTATCTTCCTCTGTAATTGTCGCAACTTGTTTTTCCAATGAATCTAATTCAAAACGAAAATTCTCAACTTCTGGCAATACTTCAAACGTTGCAATATATTCTAATGGTTGATCAGGCATTACCATTTTTGGTTCAACAGAGGGTGTACCCACTGGATTTAGTTTTTCTTGATGAATAGCATCATAGAGAGAAGTTTGAATAACTTCGCTGAGCGCCTCTTGACGAGCTGTATCCCCATAACGCTGTTTAACAACATTAAGAGGTGCTTTACCTGGACGAAAACCAGCGATTTTTGCATTTTTTGCTAAGTTAGCAATACGACTATCGTATGCTTTATTTAATGTTTCAACGGGTACAACTACAGTAAGACGACGTTCCAGCTTACTAGGAGATTCAACAGATACTTGCATAACAACCCTCAGTGATCAATCCACATCAATTTAAAAACGGTAAATTTAAGAATCTCTCAGCAGAGCGATTCTCGTTGTATTATAGTAAAAAACCCAAGGCAATGAAACTGAAAAAGATTTGGCTTAACCATGACAGATCTTAGCTATAAAACGCAGTAAAATAGGTGATTTGCAATACTGGTGCGAAAGGAGAGACTCGAACTCTCACGGGTTACCCCGCTGGAACCTAAATCCAGTGCGTCTACCAATTCCGCCACTTTCGCAAGAGATCCAAAGACTTGAGCCAGGATGTAATAAAACTTGCTAATTATCAATGCATTAACAACAATCAATGCACATTTTCCTGGCCGCGCTGCCAAATCGCGGTCATCCTACTACACTTAGCAGCTCAGTCGCAAATTTTATTTTCGAGTGTTTGGTGCTTTTACCCATGGCTGATGCAATGACTGACTGCCTTGCATTGCAGAAATAAATCTTTCTTTATCTTCCATTTTTGGTTCGCGAATAAATGCTTACTCATCACAAAGCTCACCCGAACCAAATTGTTCTTTTGGAGCATCTTTAAATTTTGGCAAATTATCGCTGATATTAACGACTCTATCGTCATACCAAATATGTCGAACCGGTGAAAAAGATTTAGGGGTTAAATTATTAAATAGAAAATTATTTACATTGATACCAATCCCAGCTTGTTTATTTGGGTCAAGAGAAATGCCATAGATAAGACTATGACATGATTTACATAAAAGCAGTTTCGAATTATTCCTAATGATCTCTTCCAGATTATCGCTTCCAGAAATGATATTAAAATGAGACGTCAAATACGCTGCAGTAAATCCATATCCCACCTTATCAATATCTCGAGTTGAAATAGAGGCAATTTCACGACATTTATTGCAGTGACAGTGTTGCGTAAAAAAGGGATCGCCATCACAGGAAAATTCAACAGCACCGCAATAACATTTACCTAAATAGTTAGACATATTCTCTAAGTCTCTTTATTTAATGCAGATCTATTAAATAGTATTTTAAATTTATCATGTAACTTGCTGGATTAATATAGCTATTTTAAATACCGAGTCAGTACCACTTGTGCTATCTATGCTATAATTGCTTAAAAGATGACAATGCCGAGGGGGTTATGAGTGAGCCAAGACGTACCTTAGCACCTGTTCCAACCGAAACCGAAACAAAAACTTCTCAGCTCGATATCGATCCGACAGAGGAACTATCGCCAGAAAAACGCGCATTACTCGATGAGCTCTTATTGATTGAGGAAAAGAAACACGGCGAGAAAGGTATCTTCAAACGGAAAATCTGAAAAAAAGGTGAGGCCTATCCTCTGCCCGATGGGCGGCTTGTTTCCTTCCCCCATCATCAAATAGCAAGAACGCCTAAACGTTATGATGAAGTTATAGTGCTCGGACCGAATGAAGACTTTCCTAGTTTGAAAACCCGACAGAAAGTGAAAGAAGAAAGGGGTGCCAGTGTTCTTTATCTCAAAAAAAGTCACGGGCAAGTGATGGCATGTACAACGAAGGAAGCCGATTTCAAAGTGCTCAATTTACCAAAAGATAAAATCGACGCACTAGAACAACTGATTTCGCTTGAAAAAGCATCTGTTGTGAAAAATTCCCAAGACAAAAAAAATCGTCGGAAAATTTTCGATATTCAGAAAATTTGTGGTTATCCCAATTACATCTACCGAGTAAGTCAAGTGAATACAGCACCAGAGAAATCAGGCTCTCAGGGAAAGATTTATTTTTCCTCTGGAAAACTTGAATTTTATGATGGGGTAACAAAATATTCTAAAGTCGTACCACAAATCACCAAGTCAGTTGAGTTAGAACGCTATACAGATGAAAAACAAAGGGAATATGTGACTTATAACGCAATGACTGAATTGTCACTTCTGACCCAAACACCCGCATTAAGAAAACGCTTGCATACCAAAGCCGGAACCGTTCAAAAAACAAAAGAAGGCAAGATAGAAAGTGTTCACCTGACGCAACGGAATGTTGGAAAAATGGACCTATTTGACTATTTACGAGAACCCAAATTGAAAGATCGCAGTTACAGAGATTATCGTTCCAAACTTTTCAGATTACTTGTTGAAGCCATGGCCAACGATCATGCAGCGGGAATTGTTCATCGCGATATCAAACTTGAGAACATTATTGTTGAAGAGGATGAAAACGGAGACATAAAAAAGGTTCATCTTGTTGATTATGGACTTGCGCGAAAAAAAGGGAGTATGTCGGAGAATTATCATGTCGGAACATCTCTTTATTTCTCACCAGAATATCTGATGTTAAAACAAGTTGATAGTCAAAATGATGACTATGCATTAGGCCTGTTGTTGCGATACGTCTTGTTGGAAAACATAGGAACATATTCTCATATGCTTATATTCGGTAAGGATGAGCAAGAGGAAAACTTACGGCGCTATCTCAAAGTGCAATTTTATTTGAACTTAACTATGCTAAAGGCAGATATTCCGTCTAGCAGCACTAACTCATTATCACCAAATCAGATCAGGCAAATTGAATATGTCTTGACAGGTTTAACCAAAAGCGCCGGAGAAAGATTATCATCGGAAGATGCATGGAAGATGCTCAGCACGGGTATAGTCCCTGAAGTAAAAGAAATTGCAGCGTCGGCAAAAGTCGTCAGCGATGATCACTATAGATTGGCTTTAATTCAGCTGTTTGCGATTCAGGACGAAACTGTCAGAAAAATCCTTTTAAAGCAAGCATTGGATCAGCTTGAAAAATATTGTGCTGTATTGAAAATAAAAATAAACGAAAAAAAACCGTCCAACCGTTTGCATTCGTCCTACAATTTTTTAATAGATACCTATGAGAGATTAAAACCCTATGAGGATTATGAATTTGGGGTTGGTCAGAGCGGGACTCCTGTGTGCGTTGCAGTCATTGCGAAAATTCTCATAGAAGAAAAAAAATTTCTGGCCGATCAAAGTCCCATTTCAGAAACGGATCAGAAAAATTTTAGAAACAAACAAATGTGGCTGTTAGATGAATTTTATGATACTGAACACGATCCAGAAGAAATACCGCTCTGGACAGAGTTTAATAGAGAATATTTAGAAAAACCCTATCCACCTTCGCCTCAAGTTTTTGTTTCAGAGACAGGCATTTTTGGCGCATCGCCATCGTCTCCTCCGGAGGAGCCTGTCAAAATTCATATTGCTGATCCAGATCCAGATGGAACCCCTACCACTCAACCGCCAGGACGTTCTAGTTCCGGCTCAAAAAAATAGGAAACTCGCTAGCGCTCTCGTGACGCTTCCTGACGGTCGCGGTTCGGTTGGCTAAATACATTTTGTGTACCGAATTGAACCACGCAAACAAATTGCAAAAGTAATTGCTGCATCGGATGTCCAATTTTCGATACACGATTTGAGACGTACATTTATTACAATCGCAGAAAGTCTCGATATACCTGCTTATGCATTAAAAAAGTTACTTAATCACAAGATGAATAACGATGTCACTGCTGGATACATCATGCTAGATGTTGAGCGACTGCGAAATCCCATGCAAATGATTACAGATTATATTCTGTTAAAAATGAGAGTTAAAAAATCTTCACCGCCACTCAAGAGCAAAA
>Ga0206989_1007_pt1 | contig 44678 bp, 42 predicted proteins | sample Alteio_BWMinCont_10_FD_153276 | JGI IMG/M metagenome (GOLD analysis project Ga0206989, IMG submission 153276) | Enriched cells from forest soil in Barre Woods Harvard Forest LTER site, Petersham, Massachusetts, United States -... | ecosystem: Environmental > Terrestrial > Soil > Temperate forest >...
GTTTCTCTGCTATAGTAGTCTGAGATGCCACTGAAAGTATTGGATCTTCAATTGGTAAATCACAAAAAGATTTAAAAAAGTGTTGATAGAATTGTTTTTTTTCTTCATTAAAAACAATTTCTGAATTTTGTCTAATTTGACTCGCTAAATATTTTAATAATAATTCTTTTTTGATGCCAGATGCCATGCTAATTAATGTCTCGGAATCACTATTCATTTCCATGCCATTCAGTGAAATAAAAAATTCACTGTTGGTAACAACTGATTCAGCAGAAAGTTTTACACCGCGACCGCCGACCATTAAGCCTCGCTCAGAAAATTTTCGGCGTCGACATAGTCTATCGCTATAAGACATGATTAAAAGAAGCTGCCTAGCTTCAGGTTCTGCTAGCTCTGAATCTGAATACTGATGATTTATTTTTTTAGTATATTGTTTGGCGAGCTGTAAAATATGGCGATAGCTTTGAACTACATTTTGCAAAGCGGTAAATTCGCCGTCAGAGTAGTTATGGCCAATGATAAAATGATTAAGTATCTCTAAACGAATAGTTAAGTCGCATTCAAATTGTTCTCCTAGAAAAAGTGAATTTTTGTTTTTCTTTAAAATATCGCGTTCTTGTAATATAGCAGCCATTTTTGCAGCAAGATCGATGCATCCATATTCAATCCCCGCAATGATTAAACGTCCTAAACGCACCGGCAATGGAAAATGTAAAATTTGTTTTCCCATCTCAAGCAATTGGTTGTGATTATTGAGTGCTTTTGCTGATTTTAGCTGTCTTAATGCATATTCAATATTGACTGATGCAGGTTTTTCAAACCAAGAAAATTTTTCAAATTGCTCGATTCCTTGTGCGGAAAGAAATAGCAAACTTTCGCTTAAATCAGTGCGTTGAATTTCTGGAATCTCATTTTTACTGAATGCTAATTCATCATTGGCTGTCCACATTCTATAATTGACGCCAGGAAATTGACGAGCAGCTCGACCACCGCGTTGAGTGGCGCTTGATAAACTAATGCGTGATAGTTCTAATCGTGAAAATCCAGTCCGCAAATCTTGTTTTAATATTTTGACTAATCCAGTATCGATTACGGTATTAACACCTTCTAGAGTCACTGATGATTCAGCGATATTTGTTGATAAAATGATACGTTGCGAATTTGATTTTTGTAGTACTTTACGTTGAGCTTCAATGGGAAGACTGCCATGTAAACTAAAAAGTTCAATTTTTATGTTTTCAGCCCAAGGAGTTAAAACTGTTTTGGCTCTTTCAATTTCAGCAATGCCTGGCAAAAAAATTAAAATATCTTTATCCGTTTGTTGTTGTGCTTCTTTTGCGAGTTGAAATATATTTTCATAGAAATTATTTTGTGTTTTTAAAAGCTGACTGATTTTTTGATAGCGGATGTCTAACGGAAATAATTTTCCTGGAATTGAAATGATTTTTGCATTTCCCAAATACTGACTGATTTTTTCTGCCTCGAGAGTGGCTGACATAACAATTATTTTAATTTCTCGACCCAACTCCTGTAGTTCTCGGATTAATCCCAGGGTTAAATCGACATGCAATGATCTCTCATGAAATTCATCTAAGAGGATAATATCGATATCTTTTAATTCTGGATCGTGAATCATTTGCCGTGCTAATAACGCTTCTGTCATGAAAATTAAACGAGTATTCGTTGAAGTATTGTTGTTAAATCGAACTTGAAAACCGACTTCCTCACCGACTAACCAATGGTTTTCTTCAGCAATACGATGCGCAGCTGCGATAGCAGCCATGCGCCGAGGTTCGAGTACGATTATTTTGCCGATGACTGCTGAAAGTAAAGCGGGGGGTAGGCGTGTTGTTTTGCCTGCACCCGGTTCAGCTGTGATGACTAGATTTTTCTCGGTTGCGATTATTTCCAAAATGCTCGGAATATAATGGTCGATAGGTAAGCTATTATGCATAAGTCTCAGGTTTAAAATGGCCGAAGTGGAATCGCATTATACTCTGGTTGTGCTTTTTCATCTGCAGTATTGAGCGGGGTTGAGAGAGGTTTTTCATCGGGGCCATATAAATCATGGCGTACGGTAATAATGTCTTTATTCAGTGCGTCGGGCGATTGTCCATCCGCCACCAAATGTGCATAACTCGCAGTATAGGGCCCGCAATCAGTATGTTCATGGTAAGCCTGATGTGACATCGCACAATGGTAAAAAGAGACATTCTCACCAAAATATTTTTTACAGGTTTGCTTTACTGGATCAAGAAAAGTGGGGTAGTGAATAATGGTTTGATAGGCGAGCGAACCCAGTAAAATAGTCATTGTTTTGAAAAGCTGTAAATATCCTGCGTTAGCATCCATCTGAGCTTGTGGATGATTCGACATCTCCTCGATGGCAGCATTGACTGCAGGCACAAACGGTACGAATATACGGCTGCCCTGACAGATAATCGAATTTTTAGAGTCATAATAATGAATTTTATCTTTATTAATCGTTAGTAGTCGAAAATGTCTTCGTATTATTTCTGCGATAGGTACAACGATAAGAGCATCGGGATCGCGATTCTGTTGGCTGTGATAAAAAGCCAATGCTTCATCTAAAAAAGGCAGATTTTGAATTCTTTTGTCAGAATCTGTTACTACATTAAACAATATAACGGTTTGGTTTTGATTTTTGAAAACATGATAAATTATTTTTTCAAAAGTGGGATGAGTACATTTTTCTAGGAGAATATATTTCTTTTTATAAATCTCTAAAATAATGGCATTCAATTCACTGGGTAAATAAGCATAGGTATTAAAGCCAAGTTCAGCTACATTTTCGTATTCTTGAGAGATGTCTTTTAGACTGGATTTATTGATAAGTAAAAATTCTTCGTCAAAGGATTTTTCCTGATTTTGAGGGGATAATTGCATTTCAATCAGTCGTGTTGAGCTCATGATGTTTCATCCATTAAATCAGTCATGTGTTATCAATATTAGCATATAATACAAATTTCAGCGCAAAAACGCATATTTGAAAAAAAATAATATGATTGTTGTTTTGTCTTTTTTGTTTTTTTCACAAAATACTCGCAAAATTGTAGAGATATGATATTGTTATCAATGCATCATTTTGACTTTATTAAGAGGAATCAACGATGGCTGCTAAAAAAGCTTCTGCCAAATCTAAAGCGAAACCGACAGTAAAGAAAAAAACAGCGAAAGCTGCAGTAAAAGTTGTAGCAAAAAGAACAACGATGCCAGTAGTAAAAGATCCGCTAACTAAAGGTGGCATAGTTAAAGCGCTCATGGATATGACTGCTTTATCTAAAAAAGAAATTGCTTCTGTGTTAGATGGAATTGGTTCGCTGATTGAGCTGCATGTTAAATCACGTGGACCTGGCAAATTTGTTATGCCTGGCTTGATCAAAATCTCCGTTGTGAAAAAACCAGCTACACCTGCTCGTAAGGGTAGAAACCCATTCACTGGCGAAGAAGTTATGTTCAAAGCTAAGCCTGCTCGTCGGGCAGTAAAAATTAGAGCGCTACGCAAATTGAAAGAAATGGCTCTATAAGTGAAGTCATATCTAAAGCCTGTCGCCTATTATCAGGGCGTCAGGTTTTAGCATCATCTCTGCCTACATCGTCTTTTTTATTCTTTTTTCAAATCTCATACTGACCTTCACCCAATCAATTTAAAAAAAAATGCCTGAAAATACAAATAGTTGCATTTGATTGGAATTAACAGCTTTTTATGCCTATTTCGTTGAAAAAAAATTGACATATTATGGTATAATGCTCATTTTAATATCATTGTTTCGTATACAATGGGGTTTTAAGCATGCTAAGTTCGGGGTTGGAAGTATTAAAAACGGGGAATGAATCCGAAGTTGAGTCCAAGAAACCTCAGCAATCAAAAGGCCAAAAATTGCCTCCACCACCACCTCCTGTACCTAGAGTTGAGGTAAAAACACTATTAATTGAGAGTGAGATTCCAGTTCAATCTGAAGAACAAGAACAACCACAAGGTCCAAAATTACCACCACCTCCGGGCATTAAAAAACAGTTTTTAAGAAAAGGAGACGGTTCACCTCGAAGAGCGAGACATAGTTCGCCTAGAGGGGCACAAGAACGAGATTCATTAAGCTCACAAGGATCGATGCGAGGGACGCCACCAGGTTCACCCTCATCTGGATCAACTGGATCTTCACCCAGGTTATCGCATTCAAGAATGTCTAGATTTTCTTCTAGTGAATTTGCCAAAATGCCGCCTCTTGATTTAGCGAAGGAAACTAAATTTGACTTAACCAGTGTTAAAGACGACCTAAAAAAATATTTTAGAGACTTACAGAATGATTTGGATCATCCAAGACCCAATAATGAAGACGACAAGTTTGATTTAGTAGGTCGCACTGGAATTGCTCACAAGTTTTACTCAGTTAAATCGGAGACTTTTAATGTTAATCCTGCCGATGAAAAAGCTCGAGAAGAGTTTATTAGAGCTGACTATGAACTTTTTTTTACAAAATTAATAGGGGTTCTTGAAAAAGTACCGACAGAATTCCTATATGAATCGTTTAAAAGATTGCTCAACCATGACACTGCAACGACCCCAGAGAATTTAGAAAAAGACAAAATAGTAAAAGAGTTTCGTGATTGTGTTGAGGTATTAAATTACGCTGGTTTTTATAGCGCTAACGGAAAACCTATTCATTTTTGGTGTGGCCCGAATGGAAAAAAAGCAGCATATCAGAGTGCTGAGGCTTTGGCTGATAAATTTGTGCCTTCTATTTCTGCCATTTGTAAGTTGGGTGAGTTATTGAGAAGTAAGTCTGAAAATCCAGATGTTTGTCAGGATCTTCAAAAAGAATATAGATTACTATCAGATAAAGCATTTTCAGTTTGTTCTGCTGAATTGGCTGCACAAACAACGGGAGTTGTCCATGTATATTCTGATGCTTCTAACAACCATGAAGCTAAAATTATTCTGAGATTTATTGTTAATAATTTTCATTATGATGTAGAGCTTCCCCTTTTGCAGGTGCTTTTACTGTTAGGAATTGTATTTAAAATTCTTACCATTGATTGTCTTGCGAACGAAGAAAAATTGCGGCCAGCTGTGGACTTTAATAGTCCAGATTTTCGTCATTGTCATCGCCTTGCTGAGAGGCGTGAGTCATTGGTAGGCGCAACTTTGCCGCAAAAAACAAAAGATATGTTAATTTGGAAAGAGCTTGGCAAAGAACGTCCCGGCCCGCTAATTAGTACGGTCGGATTGCTTTTTAATCAGTGGCATCGAAATACCAAGAATTTTACGAAAATGAAAGATCATGCAAGTCACGGAAACGGCGAGTTAAAATTAGAGCCTGAGTCCGGTGGAATAAAAATAATGAGATTATTTAATAAAAAATGGCGGAAGCCTTCTAATAAGATTGATCCAACAAAAGACCAGGATACGCAAACAGTCACTCGATCAGCGCTATCAGGAACATCTGATACACAAATGGCAAAATCGAAACCTGGCTTAAAATAAAGAGGCAAAGTGGGTCGATAGACTTGCTTGTTCTTAGCCATTGCTATAAAATTCGACGTCCTTTAGTTAGGTGTTTTTTTACATATATTGGTATTACTCCAGTGGAGTAGGGGTCAGATGAGAACTTATAACGCAAGAAACGAAACAACAAGCCATGATTGGTATATTGTTGATGCATCAGAGAAAACGCTAGGAAGATTAGCGAGCGAAATAGCAAAACGCTTACGTGGTAAGCATAAACCTGTTTACACACCGCATGTTGATACTGGCGATTACATTGTCGTTATCAATGCAAATAAGGTTAAAGTAACTGGGAATAAAACAAAGGATAAAGTTTATTATAGCCACTCTGGTTATCCAGGCGGTATTAAAGAAATTACCTTTGAAAAGCTTTTGGCTAAAAAGCCTGAGCGTGTAATTGAGCTTGCAGTAAAAGGTATGTTACCTAAGAATCCTCTAGGTCGTGCCATGTACCGTAAATTAAAAGTGTATGCAGGTACTGAGCATCCACATGAAGCTCAACAACCTAAGCAATTAGATTTGGATACGGAATAAATATTATGGCAACAGTTGAAAAACAATATTATGGTACAGGTCGTCGCAAAACATCGTCGGCTCGTGTGTACCTCAAACCAGGAAAAGGTTCCATTACTGTTAACAAGCACACTCTGGAACAGTATTTTGGACGTAAAACGTCTCAAATGATTGTGCGCCAACCATTAGAAGTGACGAGCTTATTAGAAAAGTTCAATATTGTTGTCACTGTTGTGGGTGGTGGTATTAATGGTCAAGCAGGTGCTATTCGTCATGGTATTGCACGTGCATTGATGCAATACGAAACAGAAAGTGGTTTTGATACGAATGCTGAAGGTTCAATACGTAAACTTCTAAGAAAAGCTGGTTTCTTAACCCGCGATGCTCGTGAAGTTGAACGTAAGAAAGTTGGACTGAGAAAAGCGCGTAAAGCTAAACAGTTTTCTAAACGTTAATTTTATTTTATTGTATTTGTCAGTATATTTTTTAATGGCAAATGCAATAATGAAAGCTGTAGCATGCTGAGATAGATATAGGTAGTCGTTGGGGGATCGTCTAGTGGTAGGACTGCGGACTCTGACTCCGTAAACCTAGGTTCGAATCCTAGTCCCCCAGCCAACTACAATGTCTTTTTAAAGTCATCATTCTTTATTCCATTGAGTGATATGTTTTTTGAGAGGGGTCCGATATGGCTATTGTTGCCAATAAACGCTCGATCATGACATTATATTCAGGTGCAGCGGATATATTAAGTCACAGAGTACGTATTGTTTTAGCAGAAAAGGGCGTTTCTGCCGATGTTGTTAGTACTGATACGACTGAAAAATTAGAAGATCTGCTTGAATTAAATCCTTATGGTACTACCCCAACGTTAGTTGATCGTGAATTAGTTCTTTACGATGCTAACATTATTATCGAATATTTAGATGAACGTTTTCCACATCCTCCGTTAATGCCTGTTTATCCTGTTGCACGAGCTAAAACGCGTTTGATGATTTATCGCATTGATCGTGAATGGAGTGATTTGGTACGTAAAATTGAAGCTGGAAAACCAGCTGAAGCACAGCTCGCAGCGAAAGAGTTGAGAAACTATTTAATTAAATTAGCTCCTGTTTTCAATAGTTCAGCGTTCTTTTTGAATGAAGAGTTTTCTTTAGTGGATTGCTGTATTGCTCCAATTTTATGGCGATTACCTTCTTGGGGTATTACATTGCCACCTGAAGCAAAAGCCGTGTACAAATATGCTGAGCAGATGTTTGCCCGAGATTCATTCCAAGCGAGTTTAACAGAAGCGGAACAAGATTTACGAAAAATTTCCAAAACGGAAATGGCTTAATAAATTATTTTCTTTATAAAGTAATATGTGAGGAAATCTAATGCTGTCAAATAAACCTTATTTAATCAGAGCGTTTTATGATTGGATTGTTGACAGCAATTGTACACCTTATGTTTTAATCAATGCAGTTTATCCGAATTGTCAGGTCCCTCAAGAGTTTGTGGAAAACAACGAGATAACGTTGAATGTTTGTCCTCACGCTGTTAGAGATTTAAAAATAACAAAAGATAGACTTGAGTTTCGTGCATCATTTTCAGGGGTGGTGCATATTATTTCTGCGCCTATAAAAGCTGTATTGGCGATTTACGCTAATGAAAACCAGCAGGGTATGTTTTTTGATTATGAAGATGAAGATGCGGATGGTGAGTCACTCAATACATCTATTCCTGAAGAGACCAAAGAAACAACGACTACAACGACTACAACGGATAAAAAGCGTTCTTCACATTTGCGGTTAGTTGATTAGGACCTACTATCATATCATTCCCCACATCTGTCATTGTGTAAAAGAAACCCTCATGTAGGGGCTGGCCAATGTGTCCGCCCCTATATCGTTTTCTAAGCATTTATTGCTTTAAACTTTACTAATATGTATATAAGAAAAAACCTTCACCACACTTTGCGCCCCTTCAGTTGATCTTGCAATTTCTACTGCGATTTCAGCCTGTTCTGGCGGAACTATACCCATCAAATAAACTACACCACTTTCCGTTACTACTTTTATTTGGCTAGGATCAATATCATTCATTGCAATTAATTTGGATTTCACTTTAGTTGTAATCCAAGTATCACTGACACGAGTAAGAGGAGAGGAAGTGGGTGCGACAGTCGTTACATTATGAATTTCTTTAACACCAGGTATTTTTTTTACAATATTTTCAATTTCAATTCGTTGGGCATTATTTTCCACTTGGCCAGTAATTAAAACAATCCCATTAAAACTCGACACTGAGACATTGGTATTTTGAAAACGGTCGGTATCAAGATAAATAGTACGTTCTGCTTTCATCGTAATATATTGATCGTTCAAACTCGATTGAATATTATGTCGACCATATACTGCTTGTGCGCCTGAAAATGCAGCGTTGACACAGCCTGATAATGTGTATGATGTCACTGTCAATAAGCATGCCAATAAACAAAATCTAAAAAAGTATTTTCTGTTTTTCATAATGAGAACATCCTTGTTTCTCAAGTGAATATAACTAATTTTAAACAGTTACTGCTTAATTGGAATACTGAAAAATCTTCACGACTTTTTGTACGCCTGCGACTTGTCTCGCAATGTCAACAGCCATATCTGCTTGGTCTTTATTAACGATACCCATTAAATATACCGTTCCATTTTCAGTGACCACTTTGATAGTGCCTGAATGTAAATCTTCCGTTGCCAACATTTCAGTTTTAATTTTAGCTGTGATCCAAGAATCACTTGCGCGAGTCAATGAGGATGTAGGACCTTTGATGGTAAGTTCATTGTAAACTTTTGTAACATCAGGAACACTATGTGCAATTCCTTCAGCTTGTTGACGCTGTTCTGCGGTATTTGTTTCGCCGGTGAGTAACACTATTTGATTGAATGTTGTCACCTCAATATGATTATCTTCATTCAATGAATGATTGCTGATAATTGTGTCTGAAATCTTTTTTGTTATTTGTTGATCAAGTGCTATTTTTTCTAATTTTCGATGATCATATACCACCGCAACACCCGCCGCTCCTGCTGCAGCCCCTACTACAAAAACGCAGCTGGGTAGCGATAATATTAGACCCATCGTTAATAATAGTTTTAAGATAAAAGTCTTCTTTCTCATGTAACTAATTCTCCGTGACCAAATAATTGATAATCAATGACATCACAAATGCAATGAATAATCAGCAAATGAGTTTCTTGAATACGGGCTGTTTCTGTAGCAGGAACTCGAATTTCAATATCACCCTCTTTTAATAATTCGCCCATTTTACCACCATCATTACCGGTTAAAGCAATGACATTGATATTACGATCATGTGCAGCTTTAATAGTATTTAAAATGCTCGGTGAGTTGCCACTGGTAGAAATAGCTAATAAAAGATCCCCCGATTGCGCAAGCGCACGTAATTGTTTTGCAAAAACTTCATGATAGCTGTAGTCATTCGCAATCGAAGTCAGAGTGGCAACATCGGCTGTCAATGCGATCGCGGGTAAGCTCGGACGTTCATGTTTAAAACGATTGAGCATTTCGCCTGAAAAATGCATGGCATCACAGGCTGATCCACCGTTGCCACAGCTCATAATTTTGTGGCCATCTAGTAAACATTGAACAACTCGTTCGCAGGCATGACTAATGGAATCTGAAATGCTATCTGCAGCATTAATTTTAGTTTGAATGCTTTCGGTAAAATTATGTTTAATTCGATCAAGTATAATAGTCATAGAATATCCGCAGTAAACGCGTCTTGGATCCACTCAAGATGATCATGGACAATTCCAATCACATCAAAGCGGCAATTTACTTTATTTAACCAATTTCGCTCTTGTAAAAAAAATAGAGAAGCTCTTAAAATTTTGCGTTGTTTGTTTTTAGTGATACTTTCGATGGCGCTGCCATAAAAATTGCTTGCGCGTGAGCGCACTTCAATAAAAACAATATCATTTTTATCGCGCATGATTAAGTCAATTTCGCTTGAAACAGCACGATAATTTTGGATGATTAATTCCAATCCGCGAGCTTGTAAATATTCACAAGCACGTTGTTCTGCACGATTGCCTAACGCTTTTTTATGGATGACCATTACGCATTTGCACCCAAGCTAATCGACGATAAATCTGTTGTTGTGAAGTCAGAGTGAGTGCACCGGTCGCCCCATAAATAGGGAAATTTGGCAATACACTTAAACGATAAAATTGATTACTTAGCATATAAGCATCGCGACCTAATGCATATAATCGACCAGTTTTTGAATCACTTTTAATTGCGCTCTGATTTGCATTTTGTAAAGTCCAAGGCATATCCGCAAATGTAACGCCATTTAAATCAGAGTCTTGTGCAGAAGGCGCACCAGAATAAACCATAGACGTTGCATAAATAGGAACATTTGCAGCGTAGTAATATTTTAACAATGGTACGATTTGGCGTGCTGTTTGCGATGGCGCGAGCAAAAAGATAATATCGAAATCTTGTCGACGTTGTTGCACTTTTGGATTGGCATGCAATAGACTTGCAATCCCCGAATTAAAATCCGTTTGTTTATTAAAATAAAAAGTATCGGCAACAGTACCACCGAGTGATTGCCAATTCGCAGTCAGTGATTTAACGATACGTTGCCCCCATGCATCTTCAGGTGCGATTAGAATTGCGCGTTTGTGGCCAGTTTGCCAGGATTTTTCAGCTAATTGTTTTGCTTCATCAATCGGAGATAAACCAAATTCATAAAAATGAGCCGGTAACGAACCCCAGACATCTGTATAATTTAACGCGAGAGTCGGGGCTGAGAAACTGCCTTGGGTTATCAGTTGTTGAACATTTTCTTTTGTTAAAGGGCCAATAACGCTATCAGCGCCTTGGGACAAAGCTTGTTGATACAATGCGGGCATGCTGGGATTTTGTGTGGTATCTAAAAATGAAACGGTTTGTTGATGTTGAATAGGTGATGCATAGTAAGCACTTAAAAAACCATCTCGCACTGCCTGACCCGAATCCGCTACAGCACCTTGCAGGGGTAATAACAATGCAATGTGTTGGGGAGCACGAGTATTTTGTAAGCGAGTGAGAGTATTATTATCTGGAAAAAGTGCGTTAGCGGCATGATTAGGATTTGCAGAGCGCCAAGCCATTAATTGCGTCACCAATTGATTGGTGTCAGTGCTGTATTGTTTGCTAATAATTGCAAGCTTCAGCCAACCTGTTATGTTAGGATCGGTCGATTGTGAAGCGGTAGATTGCAGTTCGGGCAATGGAATATGTTGTAACTTATTCCACACAGTAGCCGTGCCACCCTGCCAAAAAACGGGATCATTTGGAAAGCCTTGTAAATTAACCGGTGCATTTTGCGCGGTGGGCCCAGGTGAAGAGGAGAAACCTTGCGATAATAAATTCTGAGTGGTTTCACAACTTGTTAACGTGAGAATGCAGACTGTAAGCCAGACGGTGATAAAAATGTGTTTGATCATCGTAAAATACCTATGCAATCATTCAATTAATTTTACATAAGATAACATTTTGCACTATGAATATAAATCATTTTGGTACTTTATACGTGGTAGCCACACCAATCGGTAATTTAACGGATATGAGCCCACGTGCCGTTGAAACTTTAAAATCGGTGAATTGTATAGCTGCCGAGGATACGCGTCATAGTGCTCCTTTGTTGCAACAATTTATGATTGGGACCAAAACAATTGCTTTGCATGAGCACAATGAGCGTGAGCGTACGGCGCAATTGTTAGAGCGTTTGCGGGCGGGCGAATCGATTGCCTTGATCAGTGATGCAGGAACACCGTTGATTAATGATCCCGGGTATTTTTTGGTGCGAGAAGTCCGAAAAGCAGGGATTCGAGTGGTACCGATTCCGGGACCGAGTGCAGTGATTGCGGCATTAAGTGTTTCGGGATTACCGACAGATCGATTTTGTTTTGAAGGTTTTTTGCCGGCAAAAAGTAAGAATCGACTGAATCATTTAGAATTATTACGGAATGAAACACGGACGATTATTTTCTATGAGGCGCCTCATCGTATTTTGGAATCGTTAGAAGATATGTTGCAGGTATTTGGGCCTTATCGAGAAGTCGTCATTGCGCGTGAATTAACGAAAATGTTTGAGACCGTTTATTCCGCACCATTGTTGGAATTGATTGAATGGGTACGAAAGGATTCTAATCAGCAACGTGGGGAAATCGTTTTGATGATCAAAGGGGCAGAAACAACTCCCACTGAAACAGATAATATTTCAATTGATTATATATTGATAACTTTGCTGGCTGAATTACCGCTTAAACAAGCAGTTGAATTAGCAGGGAAAATAACGGGTAAACGCAAAAATGAAATTTATCAGCGGGCTTTGGAACTGAAAGATCAGCCCCCTTCTTAAACTAGCTCACCTCTTGTCATATATGGCAGGTTAATTTAGGTTAATAATTCCTACGCAGAATCCACAAAATAAGCTATCCTTAATACAGAGTTAGCCGAGACAGTCGCTGTTTGAGATTTATCTCGAATAGAGGAAAGTCCGGGCTCCATGGGCAAGATGCCAGGTAACGCCTGGGAAGCGTGAGCTTACGGAAAGTGCCACAGAAAATAAACTACCAAATCAATGATTTGGCAAAGGTGAAAAGGTGCGGTAAGAGCGCACCGCGCGACTGGTAACAGGAGCGGCACGGTAAACCCCATCTGGAGCAAGACCAAATAGGAACTTAGGTAGACATTATTGTCTATACAGTGCGGCCCGCACTTAAGTTCGGGTAGGTTGCTTGAGGTGATTGGTGACAATCATCCCAGATAAATGACTGTCCACGACAGAACCCGGCTTATTGGCTGACTCTTTTTTATTCAAGCCATTTTTTATAACCGCTAAATAATCTGTTGTACTTATTCTTGTTGCCGGTTTGGCTTGTTTTAATAGAATGGGAAGTTAATCAGGCAATGCACTTTGAATTTCTTCAATTAAGATATCCGAGAGGCCCTGTTCAATTTCAACGTCATTACTATCTTTGATAGCATGATCAAAGCCCGTCACCAAACATTGCATTAAAGTGCCTTGTCGATTTCCAAGCGTAAACATTCGATGAATTAAAGAATAGGATGCGGTTGATTTATTTTCTGCGATTTCATTTTGAATTTGTTGACGCACAAGCGATCGAAATATGTCTAACGATCCTGCATGCTCCGCAATTAAAGCAATTTATTGCAGCGTGCAATCTTGATCTAAAATGGATACAGGTTGATCAACCATCCAAGAAGGCTCGATAGCATATTCCGCGATAAGTTCCGTAATCGGCTTAGGCATTTTTGACAACATAAGTTCACTCTCTGATATTTTTTAAAAAATTCATTTATTTTTCAATAAGATAATATTTGCAATTCATATTCGTTTAATCTTTATTTAAGTTTTTCTATTATAATCAAGACGTAAATGAGGGGATATTAATGTGCCGGGTGTAACTTTAAAAGAACTTTTAGAAAGTAAAAATTTAAAGCAAGATCAGAAGAAAGAAATTACCCTCCAATTGTTACGCGAATTACAATTATTGTATAAAGCTAAGTATTTTTAAAGCAAAAATATTGATGCTGATTTAAAAATGATCTATTATGCCTCTCTGATAAATAATAGAGGTTCTCCGCATGGCTCGTTCACGCTTAGGATTATTTGCCGAATTTTTTTTTAACGGGCATAAATACAAATTACCATTACGTCATCATTTAAAAGTGTCTGCTATGCAGCTGGTAGGTATATATGGTGTTTATGAGTTATACAAATGGAATACTGCAACAAACATAATGGAAAATGTGCCTTATTCTGATGGTGTTACTGTTAATCCTCTTACTTATCTTGATCCTAATCTTTCTCATCATAATACTGAAAAAGATCAAGATATTAGGAACACCGTATTTTACCAATGTTACTCAGATGTTTGGCGTCTGCAAAATGCTTTAATTCGTAAAGCTTACAGAGATATGGGGTTTAAGGGTCGCGTAGTTATTTACAGACCAAAAACTGACTCGATCAGGCTATACTCAGATGGTCAGCAGGTATATTATCCAAATTCGACTGATGAATATTACACTAGCGAATATACCTCATTCACATCTTTTCTTGGCGGAAAAAGAACAGCATTTTTCTCAGCTCCAAATGCTGAACTTACGCCAAATGATCAGCTATACGCAATTGCAGCACGTGAAGCAGCTCACACACTTCGTCATCATGATGAAATGGCTTTAGCATTGGCAGTAATTTGTTCTAGTGATTTATTATTTCCACAGCTCTTTTTTTTAAAAATAGGATTATTGAGTTTAGGCGCTATAGCATGGCCTCACTTCAGTTCAAAAGATGCTGAGAGTTATAGCTCAAGAAAAGTGAGGACGACTGCACAGCTTCTTGAGGTCCTAGATAATAAATATGAATTGTTAAGAAAAACCACAAGACAAAGCCGTCGATATGATGCAAACCTTGATGTAAGCGGCATGGTTCAACGAGTAGATTTTACATTAATGGAATTAATGGGGCTGTCAATTAAACAGCGAGAACTTGCGTTATTCAAACAAGGAAGCTCTATTCCATCAACATTTTTAAACTCGAAAGGATTTCAAGAATTTCAAAAGCTCTATCGTGAAGTTCATGAGATGAGTAAAACACGGTGTGAAGAAGAATCACCTCGAACCATCTGCATTGAGGATGATGCACGTCCAATAGATTTTGAAAAATTGCGTGAGCACCAGGACATGACAAATAATAAACTTCAAAAATTTGAAGCTTCAGGAGGTTTTGAATTTTCCAGTCAAGAAAACATAAGTAAGGCGCGAAGGGGAAGATAAACCTTCAGTAAACCACACTGGATACCGCACAATTTTGTCATCCTGAACGAAGCGCACTACTGTCCGGTTAATGGAGTTGAGGTGTAAACTTGATACTTGTGTGTACATTGCAAGTACCAAGTTTATACTAGGACCTAATCACAAAGCGCTGCGGAATGATGCGGGGATGGAGAGCCAAAAGATTTTGAACAGGTTCTCAGTCATCAGATACTTACAATTCTTCGTAAAAACCCTAGGCTGATTTATCCATTGTCTTATTCTCTTTTGACTCTCACTTAATGTTTTTAATCAAGACGTATCATTTTCGAGTTAATTCACTGTTTTATGCAGGTTTTTGTGGTAAAAAGTGGTTTATTGTGGGAGACGGTGGTATATTATTTGTATAAGCAACAAAATAACGAATACCGCGCAAATGTATTAAAAGGAGATACGACGTGTTTAGAGGCGTCAATGGAATAAACATCGATGTGAAGGGTAGAATCGTTGTTCCTACCCGATACCGCGAGCGGTTACAAGAAAGCCGCAGCTGCATCGTGTTGACTATTGATACTGAAGAAAAATGTCTCCTGCTTTATCCACTGACTGCGTGGGAAGAGATTGAAAGTAAATTAGCACAATTACCCAGTTTTAATCCAGCCGCTCGACGTATCCAACGGTTACTCATAGGTCATGCAACTGAGGTTGAATTAGACAGCCATGGTCGTATACTGTTGCCGCCTTTGTTGCGCGAATATGCGGGTTTGTCTAAACATGCGATGTTGGTTGGTCAAGGTAAAAAGTTTGAATTATGGGATGATGCGCATTGGCAACAACGTCGTACTGAATGGTTATCAGAAGAATCGAATGCGGATACTGTGTTACCCGATGAAGTGAAAAATTTGTCCCTATAAAAATAGGAAATATAAACAATGGTGGCATGTCGAATGAATGAAAAATTAAATGAGCATCAACCGGTATTGCTCGCCGAAGTGATAGAACATTTGGCGATTAAATCCGATGGTGTTTATCTCGACGCTACTTTTGGTCGTGGCGGACATGCTCAAGCCATTTTAGATCGTCTTGGACCGAATGGTCGTTTGATTGCAATGGATAAAGATCCCGATGCAATCGTTTATGCTCGAAAACATTTTGCAGATGACAAACGTTTTGCGATTCAACATGGCACTTTTGCGGATCTTGCAAATTGGGTTGCTAAACAAAATCTGACTGGCAAGGTTAACGGCATTTTATTTGATTTAGGTGTTTCTTCACCGCAATTGGATGAAGCAGATCGAGGCTTTAGCTTTATGCGAGCTGGCAAGTTGGATATGCGAATGGACTATTCCAAAGGGGTAGACGCTGCTACTTGGATTGCAAAAGTCGATGAAAAAGAATTAGCCGATGTGTTATGGAAATACGGTGAAGAACGATTTTCTCGTCGTGTTGCTAGCGCCATTGTGGCTGCAAGATTGCAGACACCGATTACCACCACTTTGCAATTGGCCGATATTATAAAAAAAGCGATACCTAATTGGCAAAAAGGCAAACATCCAGCGACACGCAGTTTTCAGGCTATCCGAATTGTTGTTAATCAAGAATTGGAAGATGTCGAAGCGGGTTTGTTACAAGCGGTCGACGTATTGAGCATCAAAGGACGTTTATTAGTCATTAGTTTTCATTCTTTAGAAGATCGAATAGTCAAACAATTTATGCATCATCAGGAAAAAGGTGATGAAATTCCTGCTGGTTTGCCTATTAAACATGCCGATATTGAAGTTCGTTTTCAACGATTGAGTCGAGCTATTAAAGCAAGTGAATCTGAAATTGCAATTAATCCTCGAGCAAGAAGTGCCATTTTACGAATAGGGGAGAAACGACTATGAACACAGCAGCTCGTTTATTAAATCAAGGTGTATTGTCACGCGGCTGGGTGATTTCAGTATTTTTGAAAAAATCCCAATTCATGACGCTTGCGATGGTTGTTTCTGTGTTATTAAGCGGTTTGAGCGTGATTTACATAACGAATACCTCGCGTACTCTCAATGCAAATATCCAACAATTAATGTCTGAGCGTGAACAGCTTCATGTGAAGTGGGGACAATTATTATTGGAAAAAAGCACTTGGATTATGCAAGCGCGTATTCAAAATTTAGCGGAAGGCAAATTGGGCATGGTCATTCCTGATAGTAAATCCGTGGTAGTTATCGAGCAGTGAGAGATACTTTAGACATTAAGTTTAGTGTATGGCGTTTTTACCTGCTGAGTTTTTTTATTTTATTAGTAGTAATGGGTTTAGTGGCGCGTATTATTGATCTGTCCGTTATTAAACGCCAATTTCTAGAAAACCAAGGAAACGCACGTTCGTTGCGTACTATCAATCAATCCGCCTTTCGAGGCATGATTACCGATCGAAACGGCTATCCTTTAGCAATTAGTACATCGGTTTTTTCTATTTGGATTAATCCAAAAGAATTTGAATTAGATAATATAAAAAATTTACATGCGCTGGCAGAAATCTTGGGATTGAAATCTAAAAATATCCAAGCATTATTGCAAAGTAATAAAAATAAAAAACGTGAATTTATTTATTTAAAACGCCAAGTTTCACCTCCGGTTGCGAAAGAAATTAAATCTTTAAAAATACCAGGCGTGTATACGCAACAAGATTATAAACGTTATTACCCAGAAGGCGAAGTAGCAGCCCATCTTATCGGTTTTACCAATGTAGATGATCATGGTCAGGAAGGATTAGAGCTATCTTATAATGATTGGTTAAGTGGTGTTGCTGGTAAAGAAAAAGTGATTAAAGATCGCATGGGTCGAATAATTAATAATGTCGAAATGTTAAAGCAACAAAAACCGGGACATGATTTAGCGTTAAGTATTAATCGTCGCATTCAATATTTGGCTTATCGAGAATTATTAGATGGTGTGAAAAAAAATGTCGCCGTTTCAGGCTCTGTCGTAGTGCTGGATGTGCAAACAGGCGAAATTTTAGCAATGGTAAATCAGCCATCGTTTAATCCCAATAACATGACAGGTCAAACAAAAGACTCTATGCGTAATCGAGCGTTGACGGATTCGTTTGAGCCGGGTTCGACAATGAAATCATTTAGTGCTGTGACAGCGCTTGAGAGCGGAAAATATAAGCCTGATTCGCAGGTTGATACAACGCCTGGTTGGATTCGAGTAGGAAATCATACCTTGCGTGATGAGCACATGAAAGGTGTGCTGAATTTAATGCAGATTTTGCAATTTTCAAGCAATGTGGGAATGACTAAAATTATTTTAACATTGCCTCCCGGTCAATTATGGAATTTGTTGCATCGTATGGGATTTGGTGAAGTAACGGGAGTGGGTTTCCCTGGAGAACAAAGTGGTCGATTAGTTAATCGACCTATCTGGAAACCGTTAGCTTTAGCCACTTTATCGTTTGGGTATGGGATTTCAGTCACTGCGACACAGTTAGCGCATGCTTATGCAACGATTGCAAATGACGGTGTTAAAGTTCCCTTATCATTGGTTCGGTTAGATGCTCCACCCGCTGGAGAACGGGTGATTAGCAGTAAAATTGCTCATGAAATGCTAGACATGCTTCAGTCGGTTTTGGCAAAAGGCGGAACGGGTGAAGCAGCGCGGGTGCCAGGTTATTCGGTTGCAGGGAAAACAGGTACTGCATGGATTTCAGAGAATAAAAGCTACCAAAAACACAGATATACTTCTACTTTTGTCGGAATGGCCCCCGCTAGCCATCCGCGATTAGTCGTAGCGGTAGTGATTCATGAACCTCGAGGAAAACAATTTTTAGGGGGATTTGTATCAGGCCCGGTGTTTGAAAGAATTATGGAAGGATCTCTACGCATTCTAAATATCCCGCCTGATGAGCCTCAATTATTACAACAGGCTAAGCCAGCAGTTTAAACAGATGTCAACTAATTTATGAGCAAAATCTTAAGAAATCCTTAAGAAATGATCTAATATAATATCTGCAATCGCTAGATAACGGAGCAGCGGCCATTATATGTCATTAGAATTAGAATTAAGACGAGTTTTAAGTAAACATTTATTTAATGTTGACCATATATCACGAGAAGAGCTTATTAGGTTAGCCGAAACGGCTTGTGCAATCGAATATAATCCCGAGTTTTATTTCAGACAAGCCTTAGCCATTGTTGAGGGGCAAGGTATTGTTTCTTCTAAAGAATTAACACTTGGCGCTAAGCTCATTAAGAAAGGTTGCGAGGAGCAAGAGGCTGATATCGCCCAAGCTGAAATAGGACAAATTCTTGGTAGAATTTATCGTGATGGAGATGAAGATTTAGAAATTGCTCCTGATTTAAGAAAAGCTGGGCAATATGGTCGCAGTCCAGACGCTTTACCTCCTTCGAAAAAAAGTACTGAATTCGCTTATAAAGGTTTTCTTTGGTTTACTCGCTTCCGTTTATTTTTAGTTCGAGCCGATCGTATTTTCAAAGATTTCAATCATCCCATTTTAGCTTTTCCTTTTCTCTCTGTGACTGCTGCATTAGGAGGATTGTCTTATTTTGGCGAATTCTTAGTGGATTGTGGTGTTTTGTTTAAAGCAGCTTTTTTTCCTTCTAAGGCACAAAGGATTCAAACACCGGGTCTTTGGAATCGTGTTAAACATACTTTTTATAAAGGCGATAGACCCTACCGAATGGCTAATGTTCGTTGGGGTATAGGAAATCTATTATCATTTTTAGGATGTTTTATACCGCCAATCACTGCTGCAATGAATTTAAGTTTATTTGCTTCTGATTTGATAGAAGATCATATTAAATATAAAAGAGATCAAAAAAAGCCTCAGGAATTACTTAAAGAAATTGCAGCAGCAAAAGATAACTTAAAATTAGAAATTAAACAGTTGAAAAAAGTAAGAGAAAATTTACAAGCGACCATGCAAACAGCCATATCGGACTTAAGAGAATATAAACATATTGAAGCAAATATTCATGATATCGAAAAACAACTTCAGACTAAGCACCAACAATTAAAGTTTCAAACGGCTACGGAAACAAAACTGATAAAGCAGAGAGAAGCAGATCTTAAAAAACGTAAACGACTTCGATATGTCAGTGCAGCCATTTTTCTGGGTATGGCCATTTTATTAGTGCCACAATTCTTCGGACCAGCCATTATTCTTTCAGCTCTTGCAGTGAAAATAACAGCGGCGTGTATCGCAATGTCTGGTAGTGTAGCGGGTGGATTAGTCAGGGGTGTTTATGATGAGTATAAATCTAAGAAATCTCGTAAATCTGAAATAGAAATTATAGTCAGTGATAAACCTCAATTGCGAAAGCATAAAATCTCTAGAAAAGAACGCAACCAGATAATAGAGCTTACACCACAGAAATTATCTGAAGCAGCAAGACATGGCGTTAAACAACATCTTTTTTATAAGAAAGAATTTTCTAAATCAGCACCGCTTATTACTGGTAAAGTGCTACTTAAAGCAAAACCTCTCATCCCAAAAAACCTGACAGCTCCTGTTCTTGGATCGCAACCCATTGCTATTCCAGCACAGAAAGTGGCTCCTCAACGACAATTAAATTTTTGTGTAGGTTCTGATAGTAAAATGGAACATCGACCCACAAAGGAATCGGGATATAAAGATGAAGACCAGTCAGGTTTAAGTTTTATCGATAATTCAAATTCATTTTTTAAACCTTTGTCGATATCCAAGCCTGTGCCTTCTTTACCCTCTACAAGCTCATTCGATTCAACACCCAATTTTTCACCTACTATAATGAAGCCTGCACCGACTCGAATTCCCAGGTCACCGGCTTTTTCACCTTATTTTTCACCTGTCGTGTATAAACCCGAACCTGCTTTTCACACTGCACAAGCACATGCAGTTTTAGCGTGTTAATGCATGTTCATTCACGCAAAGCATGACTTTTTGCACCCCCCATCATATGATGTTTACTAATCATATGATGAGGTGATTTCAATGCATTTATCTTCTTTACTCGCTGGGTTTTATCCTGATGTATCAGCATTGCCCCAGGAGTTAGACATTTCAGACCTCAACCTAGATAGCCGTTTAGTTAAAGCGAATGATTTATTTTTTGCATTGTCAGGAACGCATTTGGATGGTCGTCAATTTATTGAGGATGCAATTTCCAATCGTGCAGTTGCGATTTTAATTGATAGTTTCAAATTTGAATTAAATTGGCAGAATAATATTCCAATTATTTCTATTCCTGATTTAAGAAAACAGACGGGGAAAATAGCAGCAAAGTTTTATGATTACCCAGCTAAAAAAATGCAAATGATTGGCGTAACTGGGACGAGTGGTAAAACATCTTGTACGCAATTTATTGCTGCAATATTAAATCATTTAGCCATTTCTTGCGGTGTGATAGGAACGCTGGGAAATGGTTTGTATGGTCATATTGAGGCGGGTAGTTTAACAACGCCAGATGCCATTACTTTACAAAAAACGCTCGCAAATTTCGTAGACCAAGGCGCGAAAATAACAGCGATGGAAGTGTCTTCGCATAGTTTAGATCAAGGTCGTGTGAATGGCATTGAATTTGATGTGGGAATTTTTACGAATTTGACACGGGAGCATTTGGATTACCATAAAACCATGGAAGAATACGGAGCGGCTAAAAAACGCTTATTCAATCAATCTCATTATGCAGTGGTTAATGCAGATGATGCATTTGGTCGAGAGATATTCCATTCATTTAAAAATCGTCAAGATATTTTTGCTTATGCTTCTCATGCTAATAATTCAGATGCAAAAATATATGCTGAAAATATTAGATTAAATAGCTCAGGCATCAAAGCACGAATTAGGACTCTCTGGGGAGATGGCGAGCTTGAAACTTCATTAGTAGGTCAATTTAATTTAAATAATTTATTAGCTGTCATTACATCACTTGGTTTATTAAAAATTCCATTAGATTCTATTTTGGCAGCGATACGCATATTGAATCCAGTCGCAGGAAGAATGCAAACGTTTGGAGGAAATAATAAACCATTAGTCATTGTAGATTATGCACATAAACCGGATGCCTTAGAGAAAGTCTTAGTCGCATTGCGACAACAATGTCATGGAAAATTATATTGTGTATTTGGCTGTGGTGGAGATAGAGATCGAGGTAAGCGTCCCATGATGGCAAAAATTGCTGAGCAGTATGCAGATCATGTGATAGTGACGGATGATAATCCACGTTATGAAGATCCCGCTCAAATCATCGAAGATATTTTGCAGGGTTTTGAGAATCGATCACAGGTGAAGGTAGAGCATGATCGGTCTAAAGCAATTCAGGATGTTATTCGATTGTCTCAATCAGGAGATTGTGTGTTAATTGCTGGGAAGGGTGCCGAGACCTATCAGATCATTGGAGATCAAAAACATCCATTTAGCGATATTGATAAAGTAAAAGAAGTATTGCAGTATTAATCAATTTTAATTAACGGAGTAAACACTAAATGCTAGTTTGGCTTAGTGAATTGTTAGCAAGACATTTTCATTTTTTTCATGTTGTACAATATTTAACATTACGAGCCATTCTCAGTACGATTACGGCTTTGTTGGTAGCGTTACTCGTTGGGCCTATGATGATTCGCTGGCTGAGCTTATATCACTTTGGTCAAGTGATTCGTATCGATGGTCCACAAAGTCATTTATCTAAAGCGGGTACACCGACGATGGGTGGTACTTTGGTATTAATTGCAATTACGCTCAGTACATTATTGTGGAGTGATTTAAGTAATCATTATGTCTGGTTATTATTAATTGTCACATTGGGTTTTGGCGTGATTGGTTGGTTAGATGATTATCGTAAGCTTATTTTAAAAAATAGTCGCGGATTAGCTGCGCGTTATAAATATCTGCTTCAATCTATTTTAGCATTCGGAGCAGCGGGTTATCTTTATTATACGGCTATACCGCATACCGGCACGGATTTGGTGGTCCCTTTTTTCAAAGATGTTGCGATTCCGTTAGGTCCATTTTTTATTGTGTTTGCTTATTTTGTTATAGTCGGCTCGAGTAATGCAGTTAATTTAACGGATGGATTAGATGGTCTTGCAATATTACCAGCTGTGATGGTTGCTGCAGCATTGGGTGTGTTTGCTTATGCCAGTGGGAATTTTCATTTTGCTAAGTACTTATCTATTCCTTACGTTCCAGGGGCAGGTGAGTTGATTATATTTTGTGGTGCGTTGGTTGGAGCTGGTTTGGGTTTTCTTTGGTTTAATACGTATCCTGCGCAGGTGTTTATGGGTGATGTGGGGGCTTTGTCGCTGGGCGCAGCACTCGGTTTAATTGCTGTGATTGTTCGTCAAGAATTAGTGTTAGTGGTAATGGGCGGCATATTTGTATTAGAAACTGTTTCAGTGATTTTGCAAGTGGCGTCTTTCAAATTAACGGGAAAACGCATTTTTCGTATGGCGCCTATTCATCATCATTTTGAATTAAAAGGATGGCCTGAGCCGCGCGTGATTGTGCGATTTTGGATTATTACATTTGTATTAGTGCTGTGTGGATTGGCGACGTTGAAACTTCGTTAAGGGCAAACGATGACTATAAGTGATTCAAATAATTTGCATGTGGTGGTAGGGTTGGGTGCTTCAGGCTATTCCGCTGCGCGTTATCTTTCGAGACAAGGTATTTCTGTTGCCATTACTGATAGTCGAGCAAATCCACCCAATTTAGATGCGTTTCAGAAAGCATTTCCAGAGATTCCTGTTTCAGTCGGAAAATTAGATGAAGCTTTTTTAGATAAAGCGTCAAAAATTATTATGAGTCCTGGAGTTTCTTTACAAGAAGAAGCAATTGCACGACAACAATCTCGAGGAATTCCAATTATTGGCGATATCGAATTGTTTGCGGAAATAGCGCAAGATTTTCCAGTCATTGCGATTACAGGCACTAATGCTAAAAGTACTGTAACAACGTTAGTAGGTGAAATGGCATTAGCAGCTCATATGCATGTGAAAGTAGGTGGAAATTTAGGTGTGCCTGCATTGGAATTATTAACTGATCCAATGCCTGATTTATTTGTATTGGAATTATCAAGTTTTCAGTTAGAAACGACTTATTCATTAGCACCCAAAGTAGCAACCATTTTAAATATTACGCCCGATCATATGGATCGTTATGCAACGATTAAAGATTATGCTCAAGCCAAACAACGTATTTATTCCAACGCTGAAATAGCAGTATGTAATCGTGATGATGCTGCAACAGAGTGTCATAAACACGTTAAAACGAAACTCTATTTTACTTTAAATGAACCAAGAGATAACGAGTTTGGTTTGCTGCAAAAAAAAGGGGAAAATTATTTAGCGTTTGAAAATCAGATATTAATTGCCACACGCGAATTACCGATTTTAGGAAGACATTATCAGGCGAATGCATTGGCGTCATTGGCGATTGGTTATGGCTATGGTTTTCCGATGGATGCAATGTTGCAAACACTGAAACATTTTAAAGGTTTGGCGCATCGTTGCCAATTAGTGCGGGAACGTCTTCTTGTGAGTTGGTATAACGATTCAAAAGGGACGAATGTCGGTGCGACCTTAGCGGCAATTGATGGTTTAGGCCCAGAAGTGAAAGGGAAGTTGGTATTAATTGCGGGTGGGGTGGGTAAAAACGCGGATTTTTCTACATTGGTTCCGGCGATTGAGAAATACGTTAAATCCGTTATTTTAATTGGTGAAGCAGCACCGATTTTGGCTGATGTATTATCAGGTCGGGTTGATATACATTTTGCGAAAAGTTTGGAAGAAGCTGTTTTAGAGGCGGACTTACTTGCACAGGCTGGAGACAGCGTTTTATTATCTCCGGCTTGTGCGAGTTTAGATATGTTTAAGAACTTTGAACATCGCGGTGAAGTTTTTGTGAAAGTTGTGCAATCATTAAAATAATTTATTTCACTAGGTTGTATAATGCAGCGCCCAATGGCCAATCAATGCCAGTATCACCAATCTGATTCAGCACTTTAAACTGACTGCCTTGTAATCCATACGTCTTATACAGCAATTCATCGCTATATGCTGCATTTGAACAATACGCCATAATATATTTTGGCTTCACTGTCGGATATGCTTTTTGCATTTGTTCCCAGGTTTCATTATTACAAACCGTGCTTGCTGCATTCACAATCGCTGACTCATCGGATGTCTTATCAACATTGAAGAAATTCCACGTATAATAAATTCCGGAATATGCAATAAATGTCTGTCCTTTTACTGGAAGAATCTGTTGAGCAATTTTTCTTGTTGCCAGCATTTCTTTATAAATCGGTGTACATTCCGCAAAATTAAAAGCACCTACTCGTGATGGCGCGAACACATAATGAGTTGGGAAACATTTACTCGCAGATGCACTCTCCATCATCGAATCCCGAAACGCATCTTGACCCAGACCTAAAAAACTTTTACTGAAAACAACATACTGTTGATCATTAATATTCACAGTCACCAAATCATCTGATTTGATATTTTTATCCGGAACAAAAGCAATCTGCGTTGACCCACCGCCCATATCAATACTACCCACCGTCGGCTGATGATTCTGGAAATTTCCTTCCAGATAATTCACATCCAGCCAGCCATATAAACCTTCCATTTTTCCTTCAATTGTTCCGATAAACCCTTTACCAAAATCCGTTTTTGCTACAGACGCTGTAACACTCTGGTAAATATTAGCCTGCTGCTGATCCGTGAGTAATCGCATACCCGCCGTTCCCATCACATTGACTGGAACCGTTGAAAGATCCGTTTTTCCATTCAAATAATTTTCTGCTTGGTACAACATACCTTCTAGAGATGGACCCGCATCAGTCGGATTTTTTATAAATGAAGACAAGCCAGGCGTTACGTTATAAGAAATCACATCTTGAACCGATGGCATTGATCCAGAATTATGATATTGAATAATATGCAATCGTGAACCGGAACTGCCTGCATCTACATAAATAGCAAAATGATCTTGCTCCGCAAAAACAGAAAAACTGAAAGCGGATAATAAAACGGCAATAAATATTTTTAAACGGGATTGCATGGTAGACATCCTCGGAAATATAGAAAAAATTGTTCCGTAAATATACAGGTTTCACTGAAGAAACACAAGGTTTAAACAATTTCTTAACGCCCAGATTCTACTTTAGAAATTTCCTAAAATAAAATCCTCGTAGTATCATTAGTTTTATTATTTTTGATTCACTCTGATATAGGCATGGATATGCAAACTTCCTACTCTTCGCGTCGTGCCATGAACCCACCCGCTCCTTATGATCGTTGGTTGGTTTATATTGTCTTAATTCTTGCGTTGCTGGGTTTAATGATGGTGGCATCTGCTGCCATTGTTATCTCAGACCAACAGTTGCATCAGCCATTTTATTATTTTTATCGACAACTGACTTTCCTTATTCTGGGTACCTTACTAGGCAGTATTGTGGTGCAGTTTGATGTGGATTATTGGGAAAAGTTGAGTGGTTTTATATTGGTGACTGTTTTATTGTTGCTAGCCTTGGTTCTTATTCCAGGAATAGGACATGCAGTTAATGGCAGTGCGCGCTGGATTGGGTTTGGTGTTTTTTCAATGCAGGTTTCGGAGCTGGCTAAGTTTGCTGTTGTTGTTTACATGGCGAGTTATTTAGTCCGACGTAATCAAGAAATTCAAACGAGTTTAATGGGATTTTTAAAGCCGTTATTTTTACTGGGTGTGATTGCCGTTTTATTATTGAAAGAACCGGATTTTGGCGCAACCGTGGTTATCATGGCGACGGCTTTGGGAATGATGTTTTTAGCGGGCATGCAACTGCGGCACTTTGTATTGTTATTATTGGGCGTATTGGGTGTTATGTCGGTATTGGCTATATCCGCACCTTATCGCATGGTGCGTCTCACTTCTTTCATGGATCCGTGGAGCAATGCATTCGGCAGTGGATATCAATTAACTCAGTCGTTGATTGCATTTGGCCGAGGGGGATGGTTTGGAGTAGGACTAGGTAATAGTATTCAAAAATTGTCTTATTTACCGGAAGCCCACACGGATTTTTTATTTGCGGTGATTGCTGAAGAATTTGGTTTGGTCGGGATGTTAATCGTCATTACTTTATTTACGTTATTAGTTTGGCGAATATTATTTATTGGTCGCCAAGCACAGCGAATAGGGCGGCATTTTGCCGGTTATATGGCCTATGGTTTTGGCTTGTGGATTGCGATTCAATTCACTGTCAGTATTGGGGTGAATTGTGGGATTTTACCTACTAAAGGTTTGACTTTACCTCTAGTCAGTTATGGTGGAAGTAGTATGTTGGTGAATTGTTTTGTTATCGCACTTTTAATGCGCATTGATTATGAAAATCGCATGGTGATGCTGGGGTTGCGGGATGAGTGATTTAAAACGCGTATTGATTATGGCGGGTGGTACTGGAGGGCATGTTTTTCCAGGTATTGCCATTGCAAAAGGACTGATAGCAGACAAAGTTGAAGTGAATTGGCTCGGAACCTCGCAAGGATTAGAAGCGAAATTAGTGCCAGAATCAAATATTCCTCTGCATTTTATTACTGTCAGTGGGCTGAGAGGTAAAGGCATAAAAAGTCTTTTATTGGCGCCCCCACGTTTAGGATTTGCTCTGTTTCAGGCGATACGCATTATTCGCCAATTGAAGCCAGATGTGATTTTGGGAATGGGGGGTTTTGCTAGTGGACCGGGCGGGATTGCCAGTCGGCTGTTAGGTGTTCCTCTGGTGATACATGAGCAAAATGCAAAACCCGGCACCACTAATAAATGGTTAGCCAAAGTAGCCCGGAATATTCTAGAAGGTTTTCCCAATACTTTTTTAAATCGCGAAAAAGTTGTGACCGTGGGTAATCCGGTTCGCAGAGAAATCGCAGAAATGCCTGCACCGCAACGCGGAAAAAAAGCGCGTTTTGCGTTACTGATCGTTGGAGGTAGTTTAGGCGCTTCAGCCATTAATCAATTATTGCCGCGCGCGTTAGCATTACTGCCGGAGGCCATGCGACCAGATGTTTATCATCAAACAGGTGAAAAACATTATAAGGATACGGTCGAAGCCTACTCCAAAGCAGGGGTTTCTGCTAAAATCGTTCCGTTTATTGATAATATGCGAGAAGCTTACGCTTGGGCTGATATTGTTTTATGTCGTTCAGGTGCCTTAACCATTGCGGAATGTTGCGCGGCAGGATTGGGTGCTATTTTAGTGCCATTTCCTCATGCTATTGATGATCATCAAACAGCAAACGCTAATTTTATGGCTAGTAAGGACGCTGCATTATTGATTCAACAATCAGCATTAACAGCTGACAAATTAGCTGATATTCTACAAGAGTTTATTCAATCGCCCGAGCGATGCCAATTGATGGCTGAAGCGGCTTATCGATTACGAATGGTGGATGCAACAAATAATGTTTTATCGATCTTAAGGAGATCTCTGTGAGTTGGACGTTTGAAATGGGACGAATTAAGCATATCCACTTTATTGGAATTGGTGGTGTGGGTATGGCCGGTATTGCCGAAGTATTGTTAAGTCAAGGTTATCGAGTTTCGGGTTCTGATTTAGCAGATAATGCATTAACGAAACGGTTACGTTCGATTGGAGCGGAGATTTATCAAGGGCACGAAGCGAGCCATGTGGCCCATGCTGATGTGGTGGTGCGTTCGTCGGCAGTGGATATGAATAATCCGGAAATCGTTGCAGCCCGACAATCCCGTACGCCGATTGTGCAACGTGCAGAAATGTTGGGTGAGCTAATGCGTTTTCGTTATGGTATTGCTATTGCTGGTACTCATGGCAAAACCACGACGACAAGTTTAGTGACAAGTATTCTTGCTGAAGAAGGCGTTGATCCTACTTTTGTGATTGGTGGACGATTAAATAGCGCTGGAAGCAATGCCCGTTTAGGGACAGGTCGTTATTTAGTCGCTGAAGCGGATGAGAGTGATGCATCATTTCTTTATTTAAAGCCGATGATCTCCGTGATCACCAATATCGATGCAGATCACATGATGACATACAACAATAATTTCTCGGAATTGCGAGCTGCATTCATTGAATTTTTACATCGGTTGCCTTTTTATGGATTAGCGGTACTTTGTGTAGATGATCCGGTAGTCAAAGAAATTCTACCTGATATTTCTCGTCCTATCGTGACGTATGGTTTAAATGACGATGCAGATTTTAAAGCGATTTCTATTACACAAACCGGAACGCGCACGCAATTTATCGTGACAAGACCAAATGGGTTGAATCCTTTGAATGTCACATTGAATTTACCGGGTCGTCACAATGTATTAAATGCATTGGCTGCGATTGCGATTGCAACAGAATTAAAGATTTCGGATCAAGCGATTCGAGCGGCTCTAGATAAATTTGCGGGAATTGATCGTCGTTTTCAAATTTATGGTGATTTTTCATTAGAAAAAGGTGGTTCAGTTAAACTGATTGATGATTACGGTCATCATCCGCGCGAAATAGCAGCTACGTTACAAGCGGCGCGTCATAGTTGGCCTGAACGCCGTTTAGTCATGGTATATCAACCGCATCGTTATACACGCACGCGTGATTTGTTTAATGATTTTTGTGAAGTGTTATCACAACCCGATTTATTAGTTTTACTTGATGTGTATTCTGCAGGCGAATTGCCTATCGAAGGAGCGGATGGTGCAACTTTGTTTAAAAGTATTTGTGATCGTGGCCAAACGGATCCTGTATTTATTAAGCAACACTATCAATTAGCAAAAGATTTGCAAAATGTTTTACGAGATGGTGATATATTGCTAATGCAAGGTGCAGGAAATATTGGTGGATTAGCATCCCATTTAGCTGCTACCCAATTGCGTGAATCGGTTCCTATGTAAGGAAACAAAAAAGATCTCTCGGACGTTTTGATAGGGAAGTGACATCATGACTCTAGGTAGAGCACAGAAAAGACAATCTAATTTTCAACTTCCATGGAAGCAGATTAGTAAAATGGTATTATTTTTGCTGTTGGTTGCTACCCTTTTTTTTTCAGTCAATAAAATTAAACAAACAGATGAATTTCCTATACGCCAAGTTAAAGTCTATGGCGTTAAAAATCTCAATTTACAGGCTACAGAGCGGATGTTGCTGCCATTGGTCAAAAAGGGATTTTTTGGTATTGATGTCGATTTAATCAAAGAACAATTGTTACAGTTGCCTTGGGTTTCAGATGTTTCTGTGAGACGAGTGTGGCCTGATCAAGTGATGATTACAGTATCAGAACGTAATGCAGTAGCGTTGTGGAATGAAAATAGCTTGTTGAGTAATACTGGCGAAATATTTAATCCAGCGGTTGAAACATTTCCAGGAGGATTGCCTCATTTTGTTGGACCCGATGGCCAGCAAATATCAATGCTTGAATTTTATTCAAAACTAAACGGTTTACTCAATCCATTACATTTGAAAGTGAAACGTCTCGAGTTAAGTCCTTACCTATCTTGGGATTTAGAATTTGCAAATGGAATGAAAGTACGTCTTGGGTATAAAGATGTCTTGACTCGCGTCAGTCATTTTGTGAAAGTGTATCAAAAAATAGTCGGGGAGCGTGCTGTTGATGTAGACTATGTTGATCTGCGTTATCCAAATGGATTAGCAGTACGATGGAAAACTGTGTCATAACGGGAATAAAAATTATGGCAAAGAAGCCAAATAAAGATTTAATGGTAGGTATCGACATTGGTACCTCAAAAGTTGTTGCGATAGTCGGTGAAATCACGAGTGATAATAAATTAAATATTGTCGGTCTGGGTTCTCATCCTTCCCAAGGACTGAAGCGCGGTGTTGTCGTCAACATCGAGTCGACAGTTCAATCGATTCAGCGTGCAGTTGAGGAAGCTGAATTGATGGCGGGTTGTCAGATTTATTCCGCATTTACTGGAATAGCGGGTAGTCACATTCGTAGCATTAATTCTCATGGAATTGTTGCTATTCGCGATCGCGAAGTGACATCCATGGATGTCGACAGAGTCATTGATGCTGCCAAAGCGGTAGCTATCCCTGCCGATCAAAAGATTCTACATATTTTGCCGCAAGAATTTATTATTGATAATCAAGATTCGATTCGTGAACCTGTCGGCATGGCGGGTGTTCGTTTAGAAGCCAAAGTTCATATTGTGACTGGCGCGGTGAGTGCTGCACAAAATATTGTGAAATGTTTGAAACGATGTGGTTTAACAGCAAGTGATATTGTTCTTGAACAATTTGCGTCAAGCCAGTCGATTTTAACAGATGATGAAAAAGAACTTGGCGTGTGCATGATTGATATAGGTGGCGGTACTACTGACGTTGCTATTTTTACGGATGGCTCAGTGCGATATACAGCCGTGATTCCAATTGCGGGTGACCAAGTAACCAATGATATTGCTATTGCTTTACGTACGCCTGCTCGAAATGCAGAAGATATCAAATTAAAACACGCATGTGCTTTACAGGAATTAGCGGACACCAGTCAAATGATTGATATTCCAACCTCAAGTGATCGATCCGCTAGACATATCTCAAAACGTGCATTAGCTGAAGTGGTTGAAGCGCGTTATGAAGAGCTTTTTACATTAGTAGCAGCTGAAATCCGTCGTAGTGGCTTGGAAGATTTGATTGCATCAGGAATTGTTTTAACTGGCGGTGCTTCCAAAGTGGAAGGTGCGGTGGAATTAGCTGAGCGGATATTCAAAATGCCTGTGCGTATAGGAACACCGATGCATGTAACAGGTCTGGCTGATGTCATTAATAATCCAGTCTATGCAACTGGCGTTGGATTATTATTATATGGAATGCAGCAACGTGACACGCCACGTGAAGTAATAACACAATCCAATTTGAAAAATTTATGGGGCCGAATGAAAGGCTGGTTTCAAGGGAATTTTTAGTGAAGGGTATCAGTTTGTATAAAGTATGTGTCATAACCATAGGAGTCATCACATGTTTGAATTAGCAGATACAAAGTCACAACAAAATGCAGTGATTAAAGTAGTTGGAATTGGTGGTGGCGGCGGTAACGCAGTTGAACATATGATGGCGGCTACTATCGATGGTGTTGAATTTATTTGTGCCAATACAGATGCGCAAGCCCTGAAAAATTCTTCTGCTAATACCGTAATTCAATTGGGTGACAGTATTACTCGTGGTCTTGGCGCAGGAGCCAATCCTGATGTTGGTCGACGTTCTGCAGAAGAAGATCGTGAACGAATTAAAACAGCATTAGCGGGTGCTGATATGGTCTTTTTAACAGCTGGTATGGGTGGCGGTACTGGAACAGGCGCTGCACCTATTTTTGCGCAAATTGCAAAAGAGTTGGGAATTTTAACGGTTGCTGTCACGACGAAACCTTTCTCGTTTGAAGGTAAAGTTCGTATGCAAGTTGCCGATCAAGGTATTGCTAATTTAACACAATACGTAGATTCGTTGATTACGATTCCTAATAATAAGTTGTTAAGTGTTCTCGGAAAAAATGTGACATTAGTTAATGCCTTCAAAGCAGCAAATGATGTATTACGTGGTGCAGTTCAAGGTATTGCGGAATTGATTACCCGACCTGGTTTAATCAATGTTGACTTTGCTGACGTTCGCACAGTTATGTCTGAAATGGGTATGGCGATGATGGGAACGGGTGTGGCATCGGGTGAAAACCGTGCTCGTTTAGCGGCTGATGCAGCCATTTCAAGCCCATTATTAGAAGATGTTGACATGAGCGGTGCGCGTGGTGTTTTAGTTAACATTACTGCAGGCTTAGATATGTCGATTGGTGAATTCGAAGAAGTGGGTGATGCAATTAAGAGTATTACCTCGGAAGGGGCGACTGTGGTGGTGGGTACGGTTATTGATCCTGAATTACGCGATGAAATTCGAGTGACAGTCATTGTGACTGGGTTAGGTCGTAAGCAAGGTCAAGGACAACCAGCAGGTGTTAAATTGATTGATTCGACAAAAGCAGATGGATCGATTGATTATCATCAATTGGAAAAACCAGCTGTTATGCGTCGTCACGCTAATTCTAATGTCATTCCACCCAAGCCAACCAATTCACCCGATTCTGCGCAAGAATTAGATTATCTTGATATTCCCGCTTTTTTACGACGTAAAGAAGAGGTTGACGCTTAGACTATCAGCCGCCGGGCGGACACACGGGTCCGCCCTCCGCCCCCTGCACCAATGCTGCTTGTAGGGGCGGACCCATGTGTCCACCCGCGTAACCTTTTTAAAATAATGTTATTTATTAGGATAATACCCTGTTTTTATTAGGGCCAATACGGGGTTGTTGTGGGTAAATTATTAATTTCACACGCAATCTTTTTGTGTTACCATTGCTCAAGTTCATTAAATAAGTGAAATAGGAATGATTAGACAAAGAACCTTAAAAAACGTCATTAAGGCTACCGGGGTTACGTTACATGGGGGAGAGCGAGCTGAATTAACACTCCGTCCAGCTCCACCCAATACAGGAATTGTTTTTCAACGAATTGATTTAGATCCGATCGTCGAGATACGTGCTCTAGCAGAAAATGTTGGCGATACCAGATTATCTACCACTTTAATAAAAAATGGTGTTCGTGTCTCAACAGTTGAGCATTTATTGTCAGCATTCGCTGGTTTAGGTATTGATAATGCTTATGTTGATATATCCACCTCAGAAATTCCGATTATGGACGGTAGTGCAGGTCCATTTGTTTTCTTATTACATGCAGCTGGCATTAAAGAACAAAACGTGCCAAAGCGTTTTATTCGAATTAAGCGCAAAGTAATGATTAAAGATGGTGATAAATGGGCGTGTTTTGAACCTTTTGATGGGTTTAAAGTGACATTCACTATTGAGTTTGATCATCCCGTTTTTAAAATGCATTGCAAGACGGCGACATTGGATTTTTCGAGTACGTCTTATGTGAAAGAAGTGAGCCGAGCGAGAACGTTTGGTTTCATGGCGGATTTTGAAAAATTGCGCTCAATGAATTTAGCCTTAGGTGCGAGTTTAGATAATGCAGTGGCTATTGATGATTTTCGAGTATTAAATGAAGATGGTTTGCGTTATGAAGATGAATTTGTTCGTCATAAAATTTTGGATGCGGTTGGCGATTTATATCTTTTAGGATCTAGTTTGATTGGTTCTTTCAATGGTTACAAATCTGGCCATGCATTAAATAATATATTACTTCGTAAATTATTAGCGAAAGAAGAAGCGTGGGAATATGTAACATTTGAAGATCCTGCTGATGCTCCTATTTCTTACTTGAAGCCAATCTTAGCTGATATCTAAATCTAATACTGAGTTCACTTAATTTCCTGCCATTCTCGCGAAGGCGGGAATCTATTCTGAGCATATCGTTCTCCATCAATTAAAAGCCCATGTAAGGGTTTTTTTACACAATGACAGACAGATATGGGGAATGATGGGAAAGAGTCGACCCTGCTGCTGACTAGGTTACGCGGCTTCTATTTTGTAGACGCTCATCTGGGTCTGGTCTAAGCTGAATATTTTTCCAATCAAGAGATTTTTTGTACCAAGTTTTATAAAATGTTGACTCGAATCCTTTTTGAAATGAGCTTACCTCATTATTGTTTTCTTGTAATAAATTTTGAGTTTCCATAAATAATTTTTGGATGTCAGCATTGTTAAAAGCTAAAGGATTTGTATTTAGATCTATTAATTTTGTTTTCAGCGCATTCATTTTCTTTGATAATACTTTACCAAAAAAGCGATTTTGTTTTTGTTGAAGTTCGTGGTTTTTTATTTCTTGGTAAACCAAAATGAGAAATTGACGTTTTCTATTCATTCCTGGTAATAGCTCAAAAGGAAAACAGTCGAGACATGTTTTGAAATTTTTTCTTAAAATGTATGAGAGATTTAATTTATCAAAAATTTTTTGAACTTCAGATGGATTCGGATGCTTATTAAATTTTAGGTCCGTTAATTTTTCAATCTCATCTTCTCTTTTTTTGAGATAATTTATTTTGGATATAGTTAAATCTAAACGGACACCCAGCATAATATTATTGAATATTTTTCTATGGATTTTTAACGAGCCCCAAGATAAAACTTTTGCATTTAGTTGTAATTCCGTGTGTTGAATTTTTAATTTTGCTCTTTCGCATGCAACTAATTGTTTCCAATTTTGAAGTAGTAAATTAGTATTTTTGACATCATGAGGATTCTGTTTCAGTTTGGTTTTTAATCTTGCTTGATGACTTAATAAGTCATCAGTTTTTTTCTTAAGTTGGCATTTTTTAATATAAAGGGCTTTTTTAGCAATATACTGAGGAGTTGTCGTTAAACGGGTTTTAACATGCGCTATTTCAGTAAACCCCAAGGTGTCTCTTAATAGCTTAAGTGTTGCATCAGCACAATTATTTCTAAAGAAAGAATAATCTTTCGTATTTAAAGTGCATGCTTTACTTAAATCCTCATAGGTCATATTTTCAGGTAAGTCTAAAAAAAATCTGACGGGTTTCCCATAATATTTTGTATCTGTCTTTAACCCAGTTTTATAATCATCATCACCAGGTGAACCAAATGAAAAATAAAGACCTTGAAAGGAGTGACTATTCTGTTTTTCTTTGAAAGTAAATTTAATTCTATGTATTTTTACCGCAATATGACCTTTAAAGCAAAAAACCTCAATTCTTTTTGAGCGATGCTTCGCGCTAATTAACTTTTGTGAATAATTAATTTTCGTCATGATGCCGGCCTCAATTTTGGAGCATCCGGCTCCTTTTGCTATAAAAATCTAAAGCTGTATAAATATAGAATAATCCTAAATTATTAACTTTTTATTAAGAAATATTATATATATTAGTGAATTTATAGAGGTTTAAGGTTTAATAGGCGAGTGGAATGGCTAACTTTTTGATTTTATTATTTCTTTTGCACGACTGGCCATTTTCAGTAAAATTTTCTTTAGTTTTTGATTTTCAATTTTATCAGCAGCTTCTTGAACGATTTCGGCTGTTTGGCGTGAAATTATCAACGATTGCCTTTTCCGTTTAATTGCAGTGAAACGAGGAGGTTTTACTTTACAACAAATGGATTTGATATGTTTGAGATCATCCTGCTTTTTCAGGCTAATTAATAAGTCTGGAATAAAAAACCGAAAACGCGTCACCCAATGAGGATTATCAGCAATAACAATCAACGAATTTTTATCTAATCCGACGATATGACAATGCTCTAAAAGCAGTGTTTCTTCACTCAAACATTCTTTAAGCCATTTATTCCAGATTTTTAAGCGATTAAATTTTAGCAGTAAATTGCTTAGTGTTTTGCTTTCATATTGCAGATAAGATGCGATGGTTGATTTTGTCATTCGTAATCCGGCGTGCTTGAAAAAAATCCCATGCAATGTATAGCATGGGATTTAGCTGGATAAATAATTTAATTATTCATCCCAATTTAATGCGCCACCTGTTTGATATTCGGTAACACGAGTTTCAAAAAAATTCTTTTCTTTATTAAGATCAATCATTTCACTCATCCAAGGAAATGGATTAGCTGCACCAGGGAATTGTTGAGTCAAACCAATTTGCACACAGCGTCTATTCGCAATGTAATGCAAATATTCTTTAAACATTTCCGCGTTCATTCCTAAGATACCGCGCGGCATAGTATCAATCGCGTAATCATATTCCAATGCAACACCTTCATGAATCATGCTAATAATTTCTTGTTTGAATTTTTCAGTCCATAAATGCGGATTTTCGATTTTGATTTGATTGATTACGTCAATACCAAAATTCAAATGCATGGATTCATCACGCAAAATATATTGGAATTGTTCAGCCGTGCCTGTCATCTTGTTGCGTCGTCCCATGGATAAGATTTGAGTAAATCCGACGTAAAAGAAAATTCCTTCAAAAATAACGTAGAATGCAATTAAGTCTCGCAATAAACGCTGATCATTTTCAGGTGTGCCAGTATGGAAAGTAGGGTCCCCTAAACTTTGTGTGTAAGGCAATGACCATGCTGCTTTACGTGCAACAGCAGGCAATTCGCGATACATATTAAAAACTTCCGCTTCATCCATGCCTAAACTTTCAATGACATATTGATAAGCATGAGTATGCAATGCTTCTTCGAATGCTTGACGCAATAAATATTGACGACATTCAGGATTGGTAATGTGACGATAGACAGCAAGTACTAAATTATTCGCGACTAACGAATCAGCTGTCGAAAAGAATCCTAAATTACGTTTGATAATCATGCGTTCATCGTCGGTCAATCCGTTTGGATCTTGCCATAGCGCAAAATCCGCCGACATATTAATTTCATTTGGCATCCAGTGATTCGCACATGCATCTAAATATTTTTGCCATGCCCATTTATATTTGAACGGCACTAATTGATTTAAATCCGCGCGACAATTGATAATGCGTTTATCGTCTACTTGAATGCGAGCTGCACCCATTTGCAGTGCTTCCAATCCAGTGGCACCACCAGCGTCAGTATGAGCAAGTGACATAATAAATTCCTCTTATTTAAAAATGTAGGGGCACGGCGTGCCGTGCCCACACGGTATTATTGACAAGCCTCACAAGTAGGATCTGTGATCAAACAGGCTTTTGGCTCAGAATCTGCTTGTACTGCATTTAACGCATTGTTAGTGACAGTAGATTTCTCTGCATTCGTCGCTCCCATGCTACGCAAATAGTAAGTGGTTTTTAATCCACGCTCCCAAGCTAATCGATACAAATTATCTAATTTCTTACCTGACGGTTGTGCCATGTAAAGATTTAATGACTGGGCTTGATCAATCCATTTTTGACGACGCGATGCGGCTTCAACTAACCAAGATGGATCAATTTCAAATGCTGTCGCATAACGCTGTTTTAAATTTTCAGGTATGCGAGAAATTTTAGAGACACTGCCGTTATAATATTTTAAATCATTTACCATCACATCATCCCACAGGCCTAATTTTTTCAAATCAGCCACTAAATAGGGATTAATAATAGTAAATTCACCAGACAAGTTCGATTTGACAAATAAATTTTGATAAGTCGGTTCAATAGATTGTGATACGCCAGTAATATTTGCAATGGTTGCAGTAGGCGCGATAGCCAATACATTTGAATTACGCATACCAACGGTTGTTACACGTTCGCGTAATGCCGCCCAATCCATTGTTTCGCTACGATTCTGCGCCAAATATTGACCGCGTTGTTTTGCTAATATTTCGATTGAATCAATCGGTAAAATGCCTTTGCTCCATAAAGACCCTGCAAACGTAGAATATTGTCCACGCTCATCTGCAAGATAAGTAGATGCTTCAATCGCATAATAACTGATTTGTTCCATCGAACGATCTGCAAATTCGACTGCTTCTTGTGAAGTATAAGAAATACCTAATTTATAAAGCGCATCTTGAAAGCCCATCAAACCTAAACCAATTGGACGATGTTTTAGATTTGAATTACGCGCTTGTGGCACTGAATAAAAATTAATATCAATCACATTATCCAGCATGCGGATAGCAGTATGAATTGTGCGACGTAACTTATCTTGATCCAAACCGTGTGCAGTCATGTGGTTGGTTAAGTTAACACTACCTAGGTTACACACAGCAATTTCATCTTGTGATGTATTCAATGTAATTTCGGTGCAAAGATTGGAGCTATGCACGACGCCAATATGCTGTTGCGGTGAACGTAAATTACAAACATCTTTAAATGTAATCCAAGGATGCCCTGTTTCAAATAACATAGAAAGCATTTTACGCCAGAGTGAAAGAGCAGGAATTTTTTTCGAGCTATATATTTCACCGCGTGCAGCTTTTGCTTCATAAGCTGTATAGGCTTTTTCAAATGCATCGCCGTATAAATCATGTAAATCGGGTGTTTCATCGGGTGAAAATAATGTCCATTCACCTTCTTCTGCCACTCGTTTCATAAATAAATCAGGAATCCAGTTTGCTGTATTCATATCATGTGTACGACGACGTTCATCACCGGTGTTTTTACGTAATTCTAAAAATTCTTCGATGTCTTTATGCCAGGTTTCTAAATATCCACACACAGCTCCTTTACGTTTACCTCCTTGGTTAACAGCAACAGCTGTTGCATTAGCAACACTTAAGAAGGGAACAACACCAAGGGATTTACCATTCGTTCCTTTGATGCGAGCACCCATCGCACGAACATTGGTCCAATCATTTCCTAAGCCACCTGCATATTTAGAAAGAAGGGCATTATCTTTAATAGCAGCAAAAATACCGTCTAAATCATCTGGAACAGTAGTGAGATAGCAACTGGATAATTGTGGGCGTAATGTGCCTGAATTAAATAGAGTAGGGGTTGAGCTCATGAAATCGAATGTCGATAATAAATTATAAAATTCGATCGCGCGATCTTCTTTATTTTTTTCATTCAATGCAAGCCCCATTGCAACACGCATGAAAAACATTTGCGGTAATTCAAAGCGCACACCATTGCTATGAATAAAATAACGATCATACAGAGTTTGCAAGCCTAAATAGTTAAATTGCAAATCACGTTCTTGTTTGATGGCAGCAGCTAATTTTGGTAGATCATATGTTTTTAATTTTGAATCAATTAATTCAAGCTCTACACCGCGATTGATATAAGCTTGCATGTATGGAAGATAGAGTGAATTCATTTCTTCAAATGTTGCACGATCTTTTATTCCTAAGAAACTGAGGGCTTCGCCGCGTAAATCATCTAATAATAATCGGGCTGCTACAAAACTATAGTTCGGTTCTTTTTCAATTAAGACGCGAGCTGACATGATGAGTGCTTTGCTGACATCTTTTAGTGGTACTTTATCGAATAAATTGCGTTGTGTGTCGTTAATAATGTGTTGTGCTGAGACGTCTGTTAAATCAGTGCAAGCACTATTCACAACGTTGACTACACGATCAAGATCTAATGGAGCAATACTGCCGTCACTTAAAGTAACGTTTAACACAAATTGATTGTTTACTGTTGCTTGTTGTTCGAGACGAGCTTTGCGACGTTCTTCGCGATAGAGCACATAGGCGCGAGCCACTTTGTGTTCGCCTGCGCGCATTAGTATCAGTTCGACTTGATCTTGGATATCTTCAATATGCAGCGTTCCATCATGCGGAATGCGACGTGTGAAAGTATCTGTGATTTTTCTAACCAGATTATCGACGCTTTCATGAATTCGATTAGAGCCAACTGCGGTGTCGCCTTCAACAGCTAAAAATGCTTTAGTCATAGCGGCGCGAATTTTTGCCGCATCAAATACTGCCAAAGTACCATCTCGACGAATGACTTTTAAATGACCAGGTGCAGTGGTGGCGAAATCGCCATTGAAAGATTTGATCGTAGCGGTAGAGCGATTTAATAATATTTCGGTTTCCATAAGCTCCTCCAGAGCGTCGTTAGAATATTGTTCTTCAAGTTGTATGATTCGCACAGGTACTATATCGTGTAGATTTATCTTTTATAAAGCACAACATATAGGATGTATCGGGGTGTTAATATACAAGATAGAGTATATTTTCAAAGTATGCAAGAGAACAAGATGTGTGTGAGTTGTGGATATGTTGTGGGAATAGTTTTTTTTTGATGAAACTGGCTAATAAGCAGAACCCAATAGCCTAAAAATAAATTTTCCGGCACAATGGCCCAACGTTTGAAAAAGTAATGAGGCAGGAATATGGCAGAGTTAGAGCAGAATCATTCTAAAAAAGAAAGAGCGCGTGGAATTTATCTTTTACCTAATTTATGTACGACAATTGCTTTATTCTTTGGGTTTTATGCAATTGTGGCAGCGTTGAAAGGAAGTTATGAAGAAGCGTCAATTGCTATTTTTATTGCGATGGTTTGGGATGGATTAGATGGTCGGGTAGCTCGCATGACAAATACCCAGACTGCTTTTGGGGCTGAATATGACAGTCTTTCTGACATGGTGGCTTTTGCTGTGGCACCGTCATTGACAGTTTATAGTTGGTCATTAAATACATTAGGAAAAGTAGGTTGGTTAGTCGCATTTGTTTATACAGCTGCAACGGCACTTCGACTAGCGCGATTTAATACTCAGGCTCATGATGCAGATAAGGGTTATTTTCAAGGATTGGCTTGTCCATCGGCTGCAGCAGTGATTGCTGGGATGGTTTGGTGTGCGAGTTATTATAAAATTTCTGGTATGTATATTGCTATTCCGGCAGCCATAGTGATGGTTTGCGCAGCCGCTTTGATGGTCAGTCGTGTGCGATATTATAGTTTTAAAAGCATTGATTTTAAGGGCAGAGTGTCCTTTATGATGATGGTGGTATTGGTTTTTGTGATTGCAGCAGTTGCAATTGATCCACCGCAGATTTTGTTTGCCGTTTCGTTAATTTATGCAGCTTCTGGCCCGGTGATGACGCTGTGGCAGTTGCGTCAGGTGCGACGATCACGCACACTTCCCCCTTTGAAAAAGGGGGGTTGAGGGGGATCAACACTCCGGAATATTCGCCGCCAAGCCACCCAGCGATGTTTCTTTATAAATTGACATCATATCTTTGCCAGTTTGTTTCATCGTTGCGATGACTTTATCTAAAGACACAAAATGCACCCCGTCTCCCAACAAGGCGAGACGTGCCGCATTAACTGCTTTAACGCTTCCCATTGCATTACGTTCAATACACGGAATTTGCACTAATCCATTCATCGGATCGCATGTCATACCAAGATGATGTTCCATCGCAATCTCAGCCGCGTTTTCAATCTGATGAATCGTTCCGCCTAATACAGCAGTTAAAGCACCCGCAGCCATCGAGGAAGCTACCCCCACTTCACCCTGACAACCAACTTCTGCCCCAGAAATGGATGCCCCTTTTTTATAGAGGATGGCTATCGCACCAGCAGTCAACAGAAAATCTATTATACTTTCCTCAGTTGCTTCCGAATAAAAATCCATAAAATAATGTAAAACCGCAGGAACGACCCCTGCTGCACCATTGGTGGGAGCTGTTACGACACGACTGCCTGCAGCGTTTTCTTCGTTGACTGCAATCGCATATAAATTTAGCCAAGTCATACTATCAGTCAGTTCATGCGAAGCAGGACGACCTTTTTGTAACAATTTTTGTAATATCTCAGGCGCACGACGCTTTACTAGTAAGCCACCAGGTAAAATACCGCTTGTTGCACAGCCTTTATTAATACACTCACGCATCACATTCGAAATTTTCATGAGACGAGCAATCACTTCTTCTTTAGGTCGAATGCTGGATTCATTGGCTAGCATGATATCTTTGATGCTAAGACCTGTTTTTTCGCAATGAGCCAGTAATTCTTTAGTGGTAGCAAACGGATAAGGCACTTCATGATCTTCGACTTTGTCAGCCCCATTCGCTTGTTCTTCATCAATGATGAAGCCACCACCAATCGAGTAGTAAATTTTAGACGCTAAAACTTGATTTGCTTGATCAAAAGCACTAAATCGCATGCCATTTGTATGGGCGGGCAATAGATCTTTATAATTAAATTCAACGTCTTGATTGAAGTGGAAAGGAATCCGTTGTTGATTGGCTAAATTAATGTATTGCTGAGTGATAATTTCTTGCGCGCGAGGATGAATCATATCAGGATCGACTGTATCTGGGGCATTACCTTCCAAACCTAATAAAATAGCAACATCCGTACCATGCCCTTTTCCTGTGAACGCGAGAGAGCCAAATAATTCAATTTTCACTCGGACCGTCTGAGCTAATAGATGATTTTTGATTAAATAATCGACAAATTTATTTGCCGCTTTCATGGGTCCAACTGTGTGTGAGCTAGAAGGGCCAATGCCGATTGAAAACAAATTAAATATGCTTATAGTCATTGATAGATATCTTCTTTAGTGAAATTGGCTACTGGTGGGTATTCTAATGGCTATTTGCTAGAGAATTCTATATCTTTAATGTTAAAATTCACCCGCCAGCTTCGTGTCTATCTATTCAAGGAGTATAACATGCGCGGTTATTCTGTTTTTAAAAATCCACGCATTCTCGCTATTGCTCTGTTAGGATTTTCTTCTGGGTTGCCTTTAGCACTCACCAGTTCGACATTACAAGCCTGGTTTACACAATCTGGAGTCAGTTTAGCAACCATCGGCGCTCTTTCCCTCATTGGAATACCTTATACTTTGAAATTTCTCTGGTCTCCCATTATGGATAAAGTGATCCCGCCAATTTGGGGGAGAAGACGTGGCTGGATAGGAATTGCACAAATAGTGCTTTGTGCGATATTGTTTTTTTTCGCCCAACTCAGTCCAGTTCAGCACGCTGCGTTAATGGGGCAAGTGGCATTATTAATTGCCTTTCTTTCTGCCTCACAAGATATTGCTATTGATGCTTATCGTACAGATACGCTACATCCCAGTGAACGCGGTGTTGGATCTGCATTTTTTATTTTTACAGCGCGCCTCTCCATTCTTTTATCGGGAGGGTTAGCATTGATTCTGGCGGATCATATCGGCTGGAAAATGACATATCAGTTGATGGCGATGTTAATGGGCTTATCAGCCATTATTACCTATTTTGCTCCAGAGATTCCTGGAAATATCGTACCACCGAATAGTTTGAAAAATGCGATTGTTGAGCCTTTTAAAGATTTATTTCGTCGAGAAGGTATTTTTCTTATTTTATTATTTATTATTTTATATAAATTTGGCGATGCTTTGGCTTTACAGTTAATGAGTACTTTTTTATTACGGGGGCTAGGTTTTAATTTAACAGAAGTGGGTGTTGCCTATAAAACAATTGGTTTTGCCGCCAGCATTCTCGGTGCATTTGCAGGAGGTGCCTGTCTGGGCTATTTAGGCTTATTTCGAGCGTTATTATATTTTGGTATTGCACAAGCATTTTCAAATTTATTATTTATGCTGTTGGCAATGATTGGCAAAAATTATGCGTTGATGGTGGGTTCGTTATTTGTTGAGAATTTTTTTACAGGAATGAGCACCACGGCTTTATTAGTATTTGTCACTGCATTATGTAATCAAAAATATAGCGCTACACAGTTTGCTTGTTTATCTGCGTTGTTTTCAGTGGGACGGATTTTTTTAGGTCCAGTCGCTGCCCTGATGGTTGCACATTTAGGATGGGTTAATTTTTATGGCTGGACTTTTATTATTTGTTTTCCGGCACTTATTTTATTGGGTTTAATGCGGAATAGGATAACTTTTAATGCTGAAGCGATTGCTTAATTTCAAAGTAATTTGTTTATTGCTGGTCAGTTGTTTTTGGCTAAATTCAATGGCGCATGCGCAGGATTTTATGTCGGATGAAAATTTTTATCCTGATAAAACCAAATTAGTGATGCAACAGATTGATTTATTAAAAATACGTTTGGCTCAAGCTAAAACAGAGCTCCAGACTTTAAAAAAACAAGATGCGATTGCGTTAAATTCAGATCATGTCAATAAACAATTATTTGATGAATCAGGATTGGATATTGCCGTTGCAAAATCGAATTTAGATAGTATCAATATTGAATTGACAGAGTGTCAGCAAGCAGCAAGTCGCTTAGAGAAAGATACGCAAGAGCTGCAAAATCAATTGAATGTTTTTAATATTTTTGGTGTGAAAATCGCTAGAAATGGTTCACCAGATTTAAGTTATTTGCGCGAAGAATTAAGTAGCCAGCTTGAATTATTCAAGCTTGAAAAAATTCGTGTGGAATATTTGCAACAATTACAAAACTATGCGGATAGCATGTTGCAATTATATAAAATTAGGCATGTTCGCATTGAATCTATATTGAAATCACAAACAATATTATAATTGAAAGAACAGAAAGAAAAAACCGAATTGGGTTTTGACAAGCACAAAAGTGGATGG